>Ga0194047_10001156_pt1 | contig 16577 bp, 13 predicted proteins | sample JunL225m_MetaG_2_FD_160070 | JGI IMG/M metagenome (GOLD analysis project Ga0194047, IMG submission 160070) | Anoxic zone freshwater microbial communities from boreal shield lake in IISD Experimental Lakes Area, Ontario, Canada - Jun2016-L221-5m | ecosystem: Environmental > Aquatic > Freshwater... | reverse complement strand
AGTCAATAAAGGTGGGGTGTTGTAATGAAAAGGCAAGGTCGACGACAGGAGCCAATGTGTCTGCAATTAGTACTTTCATACTCATGCCAATCATGAAGCGACGGGAACCTAAGCAGAAGTGTGACCAATCGAATGGTCGAGATTGAAGCTCTCTTTTAACCCACTCATAGCGAATAATAGGCCCAGCTATTAAATGTACAAACATTGATTGATAGGCGCCAAAACTTATAAAACTTGAATCAGCCTTAACCGTTTTTCGGTATACATCAATTAAATAAGAAATGGATTGGAGTGCGATAAAAGACAAACCTATAGGTAATATAATCCGCTCCCAAGCAATGCTTAAGGCACCAAACCCTCCTAGGGCAGCATTTAGCGAATCAATAACAATATTGGAATATTTAAACCAACATAAAATCGCTAAATTAAAGCATATAAAAAAACTCAAAACCCATCCCCGCGCTCTTTGCGAGTTGGTATTGTCAATCAATAGCCCACCTATCCAACCGATAAAGGCTAGCAATATAAATAATATTAGGAATATCGGACTCCACCAACCATAAAAAAACCAACTGCAAATAAGCAAGATGCCATTACGACGTTTTATTCCACCTAATCCATAAAAAATAAAAAAAAATGGAAGAAATAAGATGAGAAATTCAAGTGATGCAAAAACCAATTTAGTTATCCTTACTTAAAAATTAACGTGCAATTGAGTCAGTGAGGAAAAATATTCTATTTCCCTTCTCACTAGGAGTAGCAAACACGCTATACCGAAGACCAGCTTGTAGGTTTTCTAGCTTGAGTACATTCCCCTGAGGTTTTCCATCGCAAGTTAATTGAATATCAATGTTGACGGGATTTAGTAGTCTTCTTTTGAATGTACCTGTTTTCACATTTTCAAATAAGGTAATAGATCGATTGATGACAATCAAACCTGCATCATTACAAGTATTTGGAATAAAGTTATAGAGTGCTAGTGATGATTTAAGAGAATTAAAATCGCTTGGCTGTTCTTTAATAATTATTTGTTTTAAGCCAAAACTATTCGATAGAGCTAATACTGAAGTAAATTCGCCGGGTTTAACATTTACTGAAATGGGACTAGTTGTTTTTCCATTAGAAAATTCACCCGTGACACTACTTTTTGTTGCAACTGGATAAAATAGGGTAGATGGATTGTTATTCTCTAAATTTACTTTAGCTTTTGAGCCACCACTCGTAAGGCTAATAGTGGTGTCGCCTCCATTGACAAAGCGTATGAACGCTGAATCTTGGCTAGGTCCAGTTGGATATAGGGGAATATCAACCCCAAATACTAAGTTTGATAGAGTGAATGCAAATATTATCGTAAAAATTTTGGACAGGTGATTAAGTTTCATTATTTTTTAATTTGTTTAATTTGAGGTAATGCAATTAGGGATTGGGTAATGCTCGTAGCCCATGATTGATAGCCTGAGGTTGTGAAGTGCTGCCCATCTAATGTTGACCATTGTTTTGGTTTTGAAAACTTTAGAGAATCAATATAGGTACATGGTGTGACATTGTTTGCTAAAAAGTTTGACATGTATTGGGTACGATTTTCTGTCTTCCCATATTTCCCACCATCATTTCCCCATGCTGGACCAATCCAAACACATGCTGTTTTAGTACTAGCAATTTCTTTGCTCAAATTTGTAACGTTTTCCCAGGCCCAGGCTTGCGGAAAAGCTTTACCGTATGAAGCCATTGTGTCGCCAATAATCACTACTACAACATCAGGCTTATCTTTAGCAATGAGTTCTTTAATTGGGGTTGTCGATGAATCTCGCCCCTTAAATACAGCTTTTTCTGTACCTGAACGCTCAGCACCACAGGGTACAGGTATTTTTTTTAGCCAATCTCCAGCACTTGCCCCGCATGCCCCAACTGAAAAAACTTTAGCACCTTCTTTTGTTAAATTATCATGCAGTGGGTTAATGAGATATTCTGGGAGAGACATATGACTCTCCCCAATTACTAAAAAAGTAAGACCTATTAGCGATGCAGCACCCATATCAAAATCCTTTTTATATATTTAAATAAGAAACTAGGGCTTCCAATTAGTCATGATGGGTAGCTTTATAAAAGCTTTCGTAATTTCCTGACTCCATTGCTTGTAACCATCAGGTGTAAAGTGTTCACCATCACCTGTTACCCATGCGCCAGGTTTTGACATTGTTAAGGAATCAATATATGTGCAGGGTGCAACATTTGTAGCAAGAAAAGAAGAAACCTGTTTTACTCGATTAAATGTTTTTCCAAATTTCCCACCCTCTGTACCCCAAGCAGGTCCTACCCACACGCATTTTGTGCCTGTTTTGGATATTTCCTGAGTAAGACTTGTGACTTCTTGCCATGCCCAGGCATTGGTAAAATTTTGTTTATAGTTTGCGAGTGTATCTCCCATGACTACTAAAATGACATTAGGTTTGTCTTTGGCTATGAGGGTTTTGATAGGGCTTGTGCTAGCACTTGATCTATCCATGATAGTTATTGGATTCTTTCCTAAGCGCTCTGCGCCACCGCATTTTCCTGCTGGCGATGCAATAAGCCAGTCACTAGGCTTTGATCCACATATTCCAAGCGAATGAACATTAGCTCCTTTTTGAGTTAAGTCATCGTGTAAAGAGGTGATCAAGTAATTAGGGGAGGCTAAATGACTATCTCCAATGATCAACACGGTAAGGCCAGCTAAAATTTCACTTGTCATTATTCAGTTCTTTTATAAATAGAGTGATGCTTTATTGACCGTAGGGTGAGATAAATGGTTTGACGGGCATTGACATAAACCCACTTAAAGGTTCGAAGCTATAACGTAAATATGCTCCAGCACCCCATTGATGCCATGTTCCAGTTGCAGTGTTATCTGACTGTATTGATGTACCAAAGAAAAATTGTGGTGCCAGTTGATATTCAGAGTTAGCAGCTAAATTGTAAGCAGCGCCGCTAGATTTCAAGCTAGGAAAAATTAAATTTCCACTAGCCGCCTGCAAAGTAGCATTTGTTGGGAAGTAGTTGGATGAATTCTGAGAATAGCTTTGATAGCCAACCCCAGCTTTAATTTGGTAGCTAAAGGTATTGCTTGATTTAGCCCATATGAGTGGTACTAAGATGGCATTATAAGTTTGCGGACTAAAGTATCCACCTTGTCCATAAGTAAAATTACTCAGATTTTGTTGGTAACTCATATTGGAAAAATTCAAACCAGTAGTGAGTTGTGAGTCAGGCCTATTATAGATATTGATGTAGGTGCCTAAATTAAAATCCTTCCGATTGTTTGATTCAACATTGTGTCCATTAACACCATAAAATCCTACAGAACCATATATTCCATAGCCACCCAAGTCCTTTGATAAAGCAAATCTAGCACCGCTAGCCATGACACCGCCCCATTTTGCTCCGGTAGCACTATTCTTACTGCCTGCAAATGACAATAAGCTATCGGTTACGGGCCTGCTTGAAACGTTGAGTAAATAAGAAAGAGTTCTCGATCCATCTAATTGACCATCTAGTTTTATCCCTCCAGTAAAGTTACTGTAAGTAAATCCTACTGGGGTAGTACCTGCATCTACGGCTACTCCATTTGTCTTGTAAGCAAGTGATAAACCTAGACCTGATGCTGTCTGTGTTTGAGATGATGTATTCCCAGTACCATAGGGATTGTTGTCAAAAGAATTAGCTGCAATTGTGCCCGCATTAAGCGATACAGGAGTAACTTGAATAGATGCCTTTCCGTTGCTTATTGGTACACGTATTTCAAGTGGCGCTTCTATATCTGTTAATTTACTGGTTCCTGCATTGCCAGAGCGATTTCGAACTTGCGCACCGAGCGTAATGTCTGAGTTAAATTCTTGCTTAATTTCTCTCAATTCATTAATTGCTATTCTTTGTGGTTCTGAGATAGCAGCTACTTGGACAGAAGATTGGTTTCTTTGATTAGAGGGAGTTGTAGCAGATATTGTCGTCGGTGCACCATAACCTGATTGAGAAGTACCAGAATTACTTTGTTCTCTATTTTGCGACGCTATCATTTTGTCTTTTTCAGACATATATGTAAGTGAGCGTTCGTATAAGTTTTCTGCTAATTTACTCTTTCCCTCTATGCGATAAATTTTTGCCGCTGATGTCAGTACATTCGGATCATTAGGCGCCAAAGATAATGCAGTCTCTAAATTTGTGTTCGCATATTCAACATTACCCATCTGTATAGCTAATCGAGCGGCACCTAATCGCAATTCAACATTCTTAGGATTTTGTGCGATTAGTTTTTTATACATATCCAATCCTTTGATATTCTTTCCAGAGGCTTGGTACACTAAATCTAATTCGTTAATAACGGTTGGATCAGTCGGTCTTTGTGTTAATAAGGTAGTGAGCTTTGTTTCGGCTTCATCTAATTTGCCATTTTTCCTTAAAATTCCCGCCTGTCGTAATGAATAAATAAAGGAAACATCCTTAAAGCTTGATTCATCACTAACGCTGAGCTGACGGCTTCCTAGCGTAGCTAAAATAGGGGCTGCTTCTGTATCTTCATCTGCTTTTAATAACAAAAATGAGTAGGCGAGTAGAAGATCTGTTTTAGGCGGTGTATCCCTAGCAATTGCTTGCCGCATATAATCAATACCGCGTTTGGTATCACCAAGCTCTATGTAGGCATTAGCTAAAAGACTAATCATCATGACATCGACGCTAGCTGTTTGCTCGTATCGGCTCAACTGTGCGAGTCCCTCTGCTTTTTTGCCTTCCTTAGCTAAGATGAGAGCCTGACTAATTTGTTCTCGTAACGCCAAGGATCTCTGTAATTCTTTAATTTCATTGGTGCTATCTTGAGTTTGGATTTGATCGAGATATTTTTGTGCTTGAACCCAATCTTGTATTCCAGCGGCGAATAGGGCAGTAGCAAAAAGTACATTTACCTGATTGCTTGCTTCGCTATATGGCATGTTGTACATTAAATCTTTTGCAGCTCGTATTTGTCCTGATTTAATGTATAGGTTGGCCAGGCTAAATCTCACCCAAGGATTATCAGGATCTAATTTTAGAGATTTATCTAGGGCCGCTCTGGCGCTAATATCATCACCACTTTGCAATGCTTTTTTGGCTTCTTCGTACGCAGCGATGGCACGAGTATTTTGAGGTTTATTACTCGAATTGGCGCCATCTTGTGCCAGTCGTTGCTCCTGCTTAATTCCTGCATTCAGCTGCGCACGAACTGCTGCATCATTAGGATTTTTAGACAAGTAAGATTCAAATAAGGGGAAAGCTTTCTGATTTGGAACATTGAGCCAGGTTAGAGCTAATTTCAAACCTTCTCCTGCATAACCTCCTACCTCTGGGTCTGTAGATAACTGGTTCAGTAGTTCAGCCCCCTCTAAACGGGTCCCCTCATTTCGAATTAATAAATTGGCTAAGCTTAATTTAATTTGTGGATTGTTAGGGGACTCTCTTTGAAGACGTTCTAAGCCAGACTTTGCAGCTGACCAGCCCTTGCTCGTGTGACCCAAGCGGTCATAATATTCAAGTCCAACTGCACCTTGAGGTATTTTTCCACCTAAAGCTAGATCATATTGCGCAATAGATTCATCAAATTTATTGGATTCTCCCAATAAACGTGCCTTGTCTAAAATTTTGGCGTTTTGATTGGAGTGTAAGACAAGATCTTGCTCTAGCAAAGCAATATAACGACTCTTAGGGTCTGCTTTTTTTAATTTCAGAAGAGAAAGATTAACAGCAACAATATTATTAGCGCTCAACTCTTGTTGGGAAACTCCATAAATTGCCTCAACTTGATTGGGGTTGGTCAGTAATATTTTCTTCCAAATACTTGAGGCACGTACAAAATCATTTTTAGCCTGCCAATATTGCGCTTGACTAATGAGAACTTTATTAGCCGCATCCTGTCCTTGAGCCATTATTAAAGTTGGCGCTAAGGCAGCTGATATTCCAAAAATAACTAACTTGTTTTTTTGGTGCATATACCACTCCAATTTAAATTAATTTGACCATTACTAGAAAAGGAATAGCGACCTTCATACCATCCCAATCCAAACAAACTAAGAACATAGTTGTAATAAAGAATCTGATTCGAGCTCAGAACTGATTGAGCACGACTTGCTTGAACTCGTAGCTGTGATTTCTGATTTTCACTACTAAGGTATGGAAGTAATGCAGAAGAGAAGCCAATCAGACCTATGCCTGAAGTTTCTCCGTTAACTGTATTGATATTTTCAGGAGGTATATCGTTTGAACTAAGATATTTCTGCATGCCATTGAGTGATTTCATGACAGAAAATGCCAACGGATCTTGTGGAGATGTCATACCAGCCCACATATAGACTCTAATTGCATCGTAACTACCAACATCACCTTTCCCCTGATCACTAACAAACTTACCTGTAATAGGAGAGAGTGATTGATAGATAATCCAATCTGGTACGTAGCCGTTTGGGCTCGTAAGAGCAATCATTTTTGCCGTATTGTTAGTAATCTCTGTCCATAAACTCTTATTTGAATTTAGAGCTAATCTTCTTAAGACGGGGATGGGGAAGTAACTTGGATTAAGTTTCCACTGATTTGGCTGTATATAAAAACCATAGGGACCTGGAAGCAGAATTTTGCCAAAGCCAGGAAGAGTTACTAATGATTTTTTTTCAATTAGCGCTAGAATCGAATTTGCATTGGCAATGAAATCTTTTCGACCCCAAAGTCTACCGGCCTCCAGCAAGGTATAGGCTAACCAAAGGTCTGCATCGGTAGCAGAATTTTCATCAAGAACTTGCCATTTACCATTTTCATTTTTCCCCCAAGTCCAAGCAGGTAATGTGGACGCAATATCATTTTTCATTAAATTTTTAAGAGTCCATTGCCAAATAGCATCAAAAGTTTTCGGGTCGTTATTTATCAATGCAAAAGTCATTGCATATGCTTGACCTTCTGAAAAACTTTGAAATTGAGGATAAGATCCTGCAATAACTCTCCCACTCGATTCTATAAATTGAGTCTTAAAGCTCTCCCAAAGTGGCCAAGAAGTCGGGTCGCAATCTGATAACGCATAGACATTACCAGAGCTAAGTAAAGTAGTGAATATTGTATAAACAAACAGAATATATCTTCGAGAGGATAAATATCTAAGCTTTAATACTAGCTTTTGGAGATATACAAATGAAGTAGAAAAAATCTTCATTGCAATCTTTGCTTACGCTTACTTTTCAAACCGGCATAAATTAGTAAGGACAACATCACGATTCCAATTATGCTAATGAGCAAAAATAATGCTGGATATTCAGCTACACACCAAAAGAGGTAATTTAGAAAAGAAAGTGAGCCATTATGGTAGGTTTGAGAATCAATAATCTTAGAAATCTTTCCATCACTAAATTCGATAAAGCTACCAAAAATAGGTCCTAATGAACCATCCAGAGATCCCACAATATCCACTAGATTCTCCGGATCTACGCTAGCTATAACAATGATGCTTCTATCACGGACGAAAGGAGATTCGAAACCAGTAATAAAACTGGACTGGTATAGGTCTGTGATTGGATTGCGTACAAACCAGCTCGATATACTTTCAAAACCATTTTTTAAACTAAAAATACTTTTAGTATTTGTAGTGATTATTTTTTCCCACGGTTTTAAATTGACTTGATTATCGTTACCAGAGCTGATGGCTAAAATATCTTTAGTTTTCACAGCATCTATCTCACTAAGATTAACTACAGATAAGGAGACTCCCGGATAACCTGTTAATTTACCTATTCGACCAACCAAGCTAAGGTAGGCAGAAAGGTCATATATCGATGTTTTATCTGGTAGGACAACTGCTGTTTCTGATAAATCAGCAAGACGAGAATATGGAAAGCCGCTATTGCTAAATGCTGCTAAATTTGGCATTCCAATGAAATGGGAAAGTTGCGAGATATTAATCGTTGAATCGGGGCTAATGCTCCAATTACTCTGGTTAGCAATTGGAGCAATTACACAGTCATTGGTAAAGTCAAAGGAATCTGAATAAACAACCTGCAGATTTGGTAATAAATTACGGCGATCATCATTTACTAATTCCAAAGGAATGTAAATATTTGAATTTCTTACGATTGATTCGTTCGGTATTTTAAGATCTACATAAGCATCAATTCCAATGGTATTTATTAAGGAATTAAATTGAGAGCTCAGGAAAGATAGCCATTCACCTGGCATAGGAAGTGTCAAGCTCTGAATAAACTGAGATTTATAGTAGATGTCTAAAGAGACATTATTTTTATATATATTTTGGTAGCTGTAATTGAGTTGTATCGGAACACCCTTTTTATCTGGACTATATAAAGCGGGTGGCATCTGTATTCTGAAAACAGTATTGGCCTGATCTGGATCAATGCCACTAGCAAGTCGACTTTGATTGATTTCACTGAGTTTGATTGGCCCATTACTACTCAGCCAGTTAGGAGCGTCATATGGCTTACGAATACCCGCTTTTGGTAGGCTTGTGACTGAATATGATTGACCACTTAAATCCTGAATTCCCAAAGCTAAAGCAGTACTTGCTTGTTTTAGTTCTGTAGCATCATTGCCCATTACAAAGAGAAATTTTCCGTAGGGATCTCTAGGGTTGCTGGTAATAAATATCATCGGACCCGTTATGCTAGGAAGAGCAATACCAGGTACTGATGCAGGACTATCTATCAAGATAATGGCACTTCCAGAATTGGGAATGGAACCAATGCTCACAGGAAACAGAAGATTGGATTGTTCCGAGGATGAGCCCAACCATGAGGAGATAATGCCTGCAGCTTCTAAAGTAGTATTGCTTGGTTTATTCAAAAAGATAAATGGTAGGCCTTGCTTTTGTGAATCTCTTAAGTCAATAAATGGTATAGGAAGAATAGAAAGGTCATTTTGAAGAATGAGTGGCAGGGAACTAAATGTCAACGTAGTTTGACTACCAATATAAGCCCAAAGCTTTGGATTACGTGGATCTTCACAAGCTGTTGTAGAGCGACAAATTAGTTGGAATGTAAATTTATTACTCTCTGCAATTAACTCTGGAGGTATATTAATGGTTGTTTCTAAATCCTTATTACCATTCTCTTTAGGGGTTTCGAGTGTGACTATCGATTCCCCATTTAAATAAATATTAAATTGCGAATGTTCACTTAATAGATCAGGGGAATACTTATAGAGAAGTTTGATGGATGCTGTGGTTACGACCTCATCAGAGCGTACTTTAAAGAAGATATTATTTCTACCATCTTGCCCATACAGATAAATACCATCAAGAGATCCTAGTTGTTTCAAGGTCATAGAATGAGTGCTTGATTGCGCTTGAACTTTAGCTGTATTAGTTTTATTTAAACTTCCGACATTTCCAGTATTGGCATAGATAAGATTTTCTGGCAACATCACGCCGAGTGCTGCAGTAAAAAATATGCTTAAGCCTAAAAAGTTTCTTAAAAAGACTTTAGGTGATTTATTAATAATTTTCGAAATATAATTTTTCATTAGCTAGTAAATTTCTTACGTCTATTTCGAAGTAATAAAGATGAATAGATATCACTCGCAGCACTCTTAAGAAGGGGTGCTAAATTAAAGATTCCATATTTCATCACTTCTCTTAATGATTTCAATGGAGAGTCAAGGGCATCTTTACCCCATAAATTGACCCAGTTATCTGCGCGAGAAAATGTAATTTGTGTAAGTTCTTTTTGCTGATCTAATGTGAGATTATTAAAATAAACTCCGATGGTCTCACCAGTTCTTGCTACCACTCCAGGGAAGGCGACTTCCTTAGATCCTCTGAATATCGAAAGCAGAATTTTTTGACCAAGTGCTGGCCTTAAGGAGGAATTGGATACCAATTCAACCCCATCTTTAGAGAAATCATTGGTCTCACAGATGATCGTTTTACCATCTGGCATCACTATCGTTGCAGCTAAATTAGCTTTTACTCGCGGGGTAGTGCGCAATTGTTTAACTTCTCTAGCTGCATTTGCTGCTGCACTGATGATGACAATATTAAAAGAAACCCAAACTAAGTTAATAATCAGGGTTGAGACTGTACCCTCGTTCAAGGCAAGTTTGACTATACCGAGAATGAAACCTAATAAATTAATCAACAGCAACAAAATATATGGTCTTGATAATTTCCAGTCCACATATTCCTTTTCAACAATGCCACCTTTAGATGTTGGATTAAAAGCACCTAATTTGGGGTTAATGAGGGCTAGAAGAACTGGAAACAATATGTACCAAGCGAGGGTAGTTTCATAAACTTCATTCCAAAAGGAATGTCGATAGGGCCCCTGAATTTTCGAGTTTGTAACGCTAGCAATAGCGATATGAGGTAGGGCATATGCCACGACAAAAATTGCAGAAGCACTAAATACTTGAGCTCCAAATAAAAGGTAAGCCAATGGAGCAGTTAAAAATACTAAGCGTGGAAGACCATAAAAAAAGTGCAGCATCGCATTTGAGTAACAAAGGCGTTGCCAAATCGTGAGTCCCTTTGCTAAAAAAGGGTTATCTACACGAAATATTTGCGCCATTCCGCGAGCCCAGCGAATACGCTGTACTACATGTCTTGATAAGCTTTCAGTAGCCAATCCAGCTGCTTGGGGTGTTGCTAAGTAGGCTAAGTTATATCCTCTTTTACTCATTTTTAAAGCTGTATGCGCATCTTCTGTTACTGTTTCAATCGCAATACCTCCAACTTCTATTAATGGTCCACGTTTAAGCACTGCACAGGAGCCACAAAAGAATGAGGCATTCCATAAGTCATTTCCTTCTTGTACTAGGCCATAAAAAAGCTCACCTTCATTAGGTACTAAGCGATAAGTATTCAGATTTTTTTCAAAAGGATCGGGAGAAAAAAAGTAGTGTGGTGTTTGAACCATTGCTAGTTTGGGGTCTTTTATGAACCACCCCATAGAAATTTGTAAAAAAGATCTTGTTGGAATATGGTCGCAATCAAAAATTGCAACATAATCGCCATTAGTTTGACTAAGAGCTGCATTTAAATTACCTGCTTTATTGTGTGCATTATTGGTGCGAGTAAGGTAAATAGCGCCTACTTGATTACAAAAATCTTTAAATTCATTTCTACGACCATCATCTAAGACGTATATGCATAATTTATCTTTTGGCCAATCCAGGGATAATGCCGCAAGAACAGTGAGGCGAACTACATCTAAATCTTCAGCGTAGGTTGGAATAAATACATCTACTGTTGGCCATTGTGATTGATCTTGTGGCATCAATACTACTGGGCGCTTTAATGGCATTGCAGTTTGTACATATCCTAATAAAAGCACTATCAACGAATATATTTCTGCTAATACGAGTCCCCAGCCAAAAAAACCATCTAGAAAATTATCAAAATTTATAGAACTTGTTAATCGCCAATAAAAATATCTTAGTGATACCGTAACTGAAATAACAATCATCAGAACAATGCTTGCTTGACCCCATTGCAATGTTCGCACCAGGAGAATTGCAATGAAAGAGAATAGAGCAAAAATAATCTGCTCTACTAAAGTTAGCGGAGCTGAAATTACCATAAAAATCATAAAAATCGCAGTTACGATTGCTAATGATCGAGCTATTTTGCTATTCCATAATTTCCAGATTAGAATCTGGCTACCAATTCTTTCTAGAAAAATATCAAACCCTAGGGAATATTTCACAATGACTTCTCAACATTTGATTCGAGAGAGTTTGAATTAATGATGTTAGATATTTTGAGTGAAAAATCAATAAAGTCATGAGTGCCACGACAGTTTGGGGCAAAGTTAATCGTATCTTTACTAAAAGCTAGCGCTTCAGGAATTGATTGATCTTGGTGAATAATAGAAATATTATTTTTATCAAATTGCATTACCATGATGTCTGCAATATCACTAGCTAGTTTACGAGATCGATCTAATTGATTTATAACAAAAAAAGAGCAAATGAAATCAGGACGATTTTGGCAGAACTGACTTATTAATCCATCAATCATTGGAATGGTGGCGTAACTTGCTGCATCTGCAAGATTCACTATGACACTAACGTTTGCAACACTAAGTGCTTGTTTTAAATATATTGAAGGCCCCGGTGGGGTATCAATGACTACAGTAGTATTTTCATCAAGTCCAAGGGAGGATAAATGATCACTTAATAAGCATGGATCATCATGTAATTGCTGCTCAAATACAGCACGCTCATATTCTGTAGTTGTTCCAAATGGAAGAACTAAACATCCTTGTTGACCTTCAATGAGAATGTCACTCCAATGTATTGGATCATCTTGTAATGTTGCAACTCCATGATCTTGGGCGGGATTTATGCCAAAGTGAAGCCTTAATGAATTTTGTGGATCAAGATCAACCGCTAAAACATCGTTACCAATTTTTTTCAAAGCTGAACATAAATTAGCACTAAGGGTTGTTTTACCTACCCCACCTTTTGCCGATACGACTGAAATTATTTTCACGAAGACTTCAACCTTTCAAAGATAGAGCTGATGCTTTCTGATGATGCTGGTTTGATGTGAGAGGTGTCGACTACCAATACATTAGCTTGGTCTTGCAATAAAAATGGTTCATTTAATATTGTTTTCACTAAAGTCTTAGACGACGGCATTTCATATGTTTTTTGGACTACTACTTTCTGCGGCATTACAGATTCATGCTTAATATCTTTTTCTCTTACCTTTTCTATTTGTGTTTTGGTAATAAGAGTTCTCTCAGTAAGAACTTGCTTAGTCCCACTCACACTAATTTTGATGTCTTTAATAACCTCTGAAGCGAGCTCAGTTGATGTATTTTCAATTGGAGTAACTTCATTAATCGCTGCAATTAAAGGCCAGCGAGAAATTGACTTCAAGTTCTCTTGTTGTCCTACGATCTCCTGATACTTATTTGAATCCTCATCAATTGCATCAAATAAAATATCTACATCATTCTTCTGCTTCATAGCCACTCCTTTAACAGGGACTTAATTTTTAATACTCGCGTTATGGGTACTACCTACTCAGTTGATACTCTGTACTTCCAAACTCGTCTGTTGCAGATACTTGACGTACTCGTAATGACTCATTTGCACCCATGGCGCCTAGCCACTTTTGATAGGTGCCTTCCAGAAATCCCGTTACCCATAGTGGGGTCTCCATGCCAAAAGAAGTATTTAGTAAATTTCCGTTGGTCGAACTATGGTGGGTAATTCGTAAAACTCCATCCGAATCCTCTAACTCTACCCATCCCCAATCCATGTCTTGCCATACAGAGCACATAGCTGCTTGAAGGTCTGACAAAGTTTCACAAGCAGGAAGACCTGTTTGTATTCCGAATTGCAAACCTATGCTGTGCATTACTGCACGTGGGTTTTTAAGTTCAAATTGCTTACAAAGGCCATGGGCGGTTGCAGAAATTACACTACGCCAAAGTCTTGCGGACTGCCTTTGAATTCTGTAATCTATTTTCTTAGGTGTTGCCATGAGTTTTCTCCAAGTTGACAAGTGTTGTAGCAAGTTTTAAATAGTATCTAGACATTGCTATTATTTCGCGACCCTAAAAGTGCAGCAATTCTCTAAAAAATGCAAAACTAATTACTTGAAACAGAAAATATTAGACACTTCTAATAGTGAGATAGAAAAAATGAATACTCAATTTTCTTTGTATCTCTACAATTAACGACTTAAAAGTGAAAACTGAGTTCTAAAACTACTAGGCCATTTATTTATCTTGCAAGTGCTCTAGCTAATGTAGTTGAAGGTAGTTCACCATATTGCTTAAAGTAGTAGTCCGCAAATGATGCTGGTTTACTAAATCCACAGGATAGGGCGATGCTTGTTACTGTGATGCCTGGTGAAGCACTTGTAAGTTGGCAATGAGCCATTATTAGTCTTTCAGTGCGAATCCATCTCATCGGAGTAGTGTTATATCGTTTTAGAAACGCATAATGGAGATTACGGGCTGACATATTACTGACTCTTTCTAGAGTTGTAATACTTATTGGTTGGCTCAGATGTGCCTGAGCATAATCACAAACGCGATCTAATAGACGTCTTGCGTATTTTCTATTAGGTGTAGAGGAATATTCATCTAGAAATAGTTCAGGATTTAGCATAAAGGCTAAATTCCGATAAATATTTTCATCGATTGCAGTGTGATTTAATAATTCAGGCTGAAGTGCAAACTGATCTAGTAAATTTGCTAACTGTCGAAAAATTGTTTCAAAAGAAAGTCTACCAACTTGTAAAGCTATTTTCCGTGGACCTTGTATATCTAAAATAGATGTAGAATTTTGATCAGAACCAAGCATGCATGATAAAACAGAAGCTAGCTTCTTTCTATCAAGATCCATCACCAGAACTGAGTTTAAGTAGCTTTCCCCGTTTGCTTCGCATTGAGGCAGCAATATTGCATTAACTCCTGCTTGCCATTGGTGCATACGCCCATCTACTATCAAATTTCCTTGCCCAAAAAATGGAATGAGAAGAGTTGTATTCTCATTCCTATTTAATTTCACCCGGACCGGAGTACTTGCGGAGGCTATCATAGCCATTCCGTTTATATTCAATAAAGAAGACTGGTGTTGGAAAGTTCCATGATCAGCCATTGATTCATATTCTTGTAGGCCAGAAACCACATTCTTAATACGATCTCGCATTCCATTTGCAGAATCATCAATTTTTGCGGATCTTCCACCAAATACTAAAGGCGGTAGCAGTTTAGCTGTTTTTTTCCTTTGCATTGAATTTTTAACAAGCCCTACAGAATTAGAATAAATATCAAACCAGTAAAGTAATTACTGATTTATATTTTGAATGTTTTCATTCTGCCAACGAGTGAGCTGTTATGCGACCTTATAAATGCAGGAGGGCGCTTAATAATGCAAAAAGCTGAACGACTATCGCCTAAGAGAGCGAGCCAGTGTTACGGATGGTAATTCGCCAAACTGCTTCTGATAATAGATAGCAAATGTTGCAGGTTTAGTAAATCCGTATTCTAAGGAAATAGTTGTTACTTTATCTCCTGGAATTGCACGGTTTAATTTGTTGTGGACTAAAAGCAATCGTTCTGATCTGACCCATTGCATGGGTGTGCAGTTGTAACGATTAAGGAAGGTATAGTGTAATTTACGTCTTGACATACAGCTAACTCGTTCTAGATCAGATAAAGTTATAGGTTGCTTTATATGTGCCTGAATATATTGGCAGACTCGATCTAATAATCGCCTTGCGTATGCTCTGGTTAGACTAGATGTAGAGGAGTCTAAAAATAGTTCTGGTTGGAGCATTACAGCGATATTACGGTAGAAACTATCTTCTATTCCAGATTGATTAAGAAGTTCGGGCTGTATAGAGAATTGATCTAACATGCTTGCGAGCTGCCTAAAGACAGTTTCAAATGACACTCTGCCAATCTGTAGATTAAGCTCCCTAGGTATATGTAAATTAAGAGGAACGTTTTCAGAGGATGAGATTGCTAGCATATTGCGAGCAATCGAATCAAGCTTGTTAGAGTCTAGGTCAACCATTAAGATGGATCTATTGCTACTCTCTGAACTTCCTTCGCAGTTGGGTAGGAAGACAGCCTTTTCTCCCGCTTGCCATTTTAAATTTGAGCCATTTGCAACAAGATTTCCCTGTCCTGCCAAAGGAATAATGAGAGTTAACTTATTAGATTTTCCGACTTTAGACTTTATCGGGGTGCTGGCTGTAGCAGCAATTTTCATATCATTCATTGTGAGTAACGATGAGTGATGACGGAATAAATTATCGTCAATTAACGACTCATACTCTACCAAGCCAGTGACTATATACTTCAACTTCTCACGCATATCGTCAACGGAGTTGTCTATGTGCATAGAACGCTCTCCAAATGCCAACGCTGACAAAGGAGATTTCAAGCTGTGTGTTTTATTTCCTGAAATTTTTAGCGTCATTATTTTTCAATATTTAAAATTAAACGCAATAATATATGTTGGTAGGAGACGAGTTAAGTATTTTTCTTTGAAATAGAGATATTTTTCTCTATATCTTCCATTTCGTTCATAAGCTGATGTAAGGCTTTTTTTATTGAATGGGCATTATCAACAAATCTTTTTAGATTTTTATTCGATAGTTCCTTAGCGGCGCTATGTTTTCTTTCTAGTATTTCAATATCTGGCAAGCCTAAAGCATTTAAGTCCAAATCTAACCATGACCTCAGTACTATAAGCTTATCGAATTCAGGGATAGCTAAGCCTTTTAGCCAACGGCGAGTAGACTCTTGAGTAATGGGGCCGCTAATTTTTTGACGAAGGTTGTACTCTTTAGCGATGAAGGCAGCAGAGGGGAGCTCTCCATATCTTAATAAAAGACTATTTTGAAGTGCAGTAGAAAATGCATTTTTAAGATGTTGTTTAGATTGCATTTCTTAATTTATTAAAGTTGATAGAGTACTAGGCTTTGTTGTCATTATTTCTTCGTGCTTTTCTTGCAGCTTCAGCAGCTAAATTTGACATTTTTACGGCTTCAGTCGCCGCCTCAGTAGCTAATTTAGTCGCCTCAGCGGCTTGGGAGGATGCTATTAAGGATG
>Ga0194047_10001153_pt1 | contig 16587 bp, 17 predicted proteins | sample JunL225m_MetaG_2_FD_160070 | JGI IMG/M metagenome (GOLD analysis project Ga0194047, IMG submission 160070) | Anoxic zone freshwater microbial communities from boreal shield lake in IISD Experimental Lakes Area, Ontario, Canada - Jun2016-L221-5m | ecosystem: Environmental > Aquatic > Freshwater... | reverse complement strand
AGAGCCGCACGGGATAAATCTGCAACGACCATTACTTGTTTGCGTGGTAATCGATCTGACCAAACACCTGCAAATGGTGCAAAGAGAACACCTGATAAGACGCGTGCACCTAAAATTAATCCCAATGAAGTCGCGGTTCCACCTGCATCAAGAATAGTCACGGCTAGAGCAATAGGAAAAGCCGAAGCACCTAAAACAAAAATTGTGGATGAATACCAAAAGAGACGGTACCCCTTGTACGACCAAATGGAGCCCGCCTCAAATAGTTTCATACGTTTGTTCTACTGAACTGGTTTGGCCTTACGTGAGGCCAATACTTGATCAATTATTCCATATTCGACCGCTTCAGCAGCGGTAAGAATCTTGTCGCGTTCAATATCTTTTTCAATTTCAGGAGCCGATTTCACAACGTGACGAGCAAGAAGCTCTTCTTGCAAACGAGCAATACGTGCAATCTCTTTTGCTTGAATCTCAACATCTGATGCTTGTCCGCCACCTTCTGATGATGGTTGGTGAATCAAAATACGTGAGTGCTCAAGTGCATAGCGCTTGCCCTTTGCGCCACCAGCAAGAATCACTGCTGCAGCAGAGGCTGCCTGACCTAAACAGATTGTGCTGATGTCAGGGCGAACAAACTGCATGGTGTCATAAATTGCAGTCAGCGCAGTAAATGAGCCACCAGGTGAGTTGATGTAAATCATGATGTCACGATCTGGATCCATTGATTCCAATGTTAATAGCTGGGCCATAACATCGTTTGCAACAGTGTCATCGATTGGCTGACCCAAAAATATGATGCGCTCTTCAAATAGTTTTGTGTACGGATCAAGGCGCTTGAAGCCATAGGCCGTCTTTTCTTCGATAGTTGGAAGAACATACCGAGCGCTAATATCTTGAATGTGCTTCATTACGCTTTTCCTCCAGATACTTGACCATCTGATGTGGCGATGTGATCGATAAATCCATAAGCCTTGGCATCTACTGCGTTAAACCAATTGTCGCGATCTGAATCGATAAGAATCTTTTCAAGAGTCTGGCCAGTGTGCTTAGCGTTGATCTCCGCCATAGTGCGCTTAGTGATGGCCATTTGTTCAGCTTGAATACGGATATCGGTTGCAGTTCCACCGATGCCACCGAGTGGTTGGTGCATCAAGATGCGTGCGTTGGGTGTTGCATAACGTTTTCCAGGTGCACCTGCAGTTAGCAAGAATTGTCCCATCGATGCAGCGATTCCCATTCCAACTGTTGCAATATCATTTTTTACATATTGCATCGTGTCGTAGATCGCCATACCTGCAGTTACAGAACCACCAGGTGAGTTCACATAAAGGAAAATATCTTTGTTTGAATCTTCGGCAGCTAATAGCAAAATCTGAGCACAGATTGCATTGGCCATATCGTCACGAACTTCACCGGCTAGAAAGATGATGCGCTCACGAAGTAAGCGGTTGTAAACCTGATCATCTAAGCCGATCATTCCAACGCTCGATGAGCGCGCATGTGCTTGACCAGCTTGTGGGCTAAGAAAATCCACGTGTATTCCTTCCGGTTGCTTTTATTACCTGTAGTGAGGCTAACAATGTTGAGGGCTAAATGCTTCCCAATAATGCTAAAAAGGAGCGTGAACGGGCTGATGTTCGCTTAGGGCTAAAGCAAAAAAGGATTTATGCCTCTTCGACGAGATCAGATAGTTCGGCCTGTGGGCGAAGTGCCTCAAGGTCGATAACCGCACCTGATGCATCTTTGACCGTTACGCGACCCAAGATTGAGGCCAACGCTTTGGCACGAGTAACTTCTGCGACCAGTTGTGAAATTTGGCCAGCTTTTTGTAACTCTTCAGCGAACTGCTGTGGAGCCATTCCATAGCGCTGTGATGTGCGAACTAAGTATTCGGTCAATTCAATCTCAGTAACCTGAACATCTTCAGTCTGAACGATTGCATCGAGCAAGAAATCTGACTTTAGAGATGAACGAACCTGGCCATCTACTTCAGCGCGGTGTTCTGCATCTTCCATGCGACCTTCGCCCTCAAGGTGGTCATTTACTTCTAGCTCTACCAAATTATCTGGGACTGGAATATCTAGATCAGCAAGTAGTTTTTCAACTAAGCGATCACGCGCTTGTGTTCCTTGTTCCATTTTCTTAACACGACCAAGGCGCTCAGTGAAATCTGCTTTAAGTTCAGCCAAAGTATCGAACTCAGATGCAAGCTTTGCAAATGCATCATCTACTGGTGGAAGTTCGCGCTCTTTCACTGCCTTAACAGTTGCTTCGACTTCACCCTTCTCGCCCTCTTTTTGTCCAACTAATTCAGTATCAAATCTCTTTGTATCTCCAGCAGACATGCTGATCAAGACTTCATCGAGACCAGGAATCATGCGATCTGAACCAACTTCATACGAAATATCATTTGCCTGTCCACCATCAACAGTTTCACCATTAATAAATGCATCCATGTCAAGAGTTACAAAGTCCCCATTAACGACTGCGCGCTCAACAGTTGTCAGAGTTCCAAAGCGTGTACGCAATGACTCAATCTGCTCATCGATATCCGCATCAGTTACAACTACATCATCAACTTCAACAGTGATAGTTGAAAAATCTGGCAACTTAACTTCTGGGCGAATATCTACTTCAACAGTAAATGTCAGCTTTTCATTATCAACGAACTCTTTTACATCTACTACTGGACGTCCAATGACTGCAACAGAATGTTCGCGTGCAGCTTTGCCGTAAAAATCAGGAAGTGCGGCATTGATAGCCTCATCTAAAACAGTTCCACGACCAACACGTTGATCGATCATTGCTGCAGGAACTTTTCCTTTGCGGAAGCCAGGAATGTTTACTTGTGTTGCAACTTTCTTATAAGCATCAGCTACATGCGAACTCATCTCACTGTATTCAACTTCGATATCAAGACGAACACGAGTTGGAGATAAAGTCTCGACGGTGCTTTTCACTGGGGCTCCTAAATAAGTGATGAACGTATAAAAAGAACTGGTCGGGGCGGGGAGATTCGAACTCCCGGTCTCCTGCTCCCAAAGCAGGCGCGCTAGCCACTACGCTACGCCCCGAGGCGCAATGCAGGAGTCTAGACGAGATTTCCCTCATCTCTTACCGACCCAGTATCTTTAGCCCCTACCCACCCTGCGGGTGTAGCTCAATGGTAGAGCCCCAGCCTTCCAAGCTGGCCATGCCGGTTCGATCCCGGTCACCCGCTCCAGTCTTTATCCGACGGATCCAACTAGCATCTGGGTACATTTGCCGCTCAAAGCGATGCTTGCCGAGACCGAGGCTCCTGACGTTAGAGTCGCAATCAATGTATAGGCCTGAGTTGTTGCTGCGCCATTCAACACAACATCAGCAATTATGGAAACGTAGAATCTGTTTGTTGGGATGTAGACAGTTCCGTTCATAACTGCATAACTAATGTCAATTGATGGACTATCGCCCGAAGCAGCAAGCGTTATTCCAATGCCGTAGGTTTGCAAGCTTGAATTCACGTCGTAGGTATTAATAATTAATCGAACTACATAACTCGCTCCAGCAGCGAATTCTCCAAAAGGTTCCGATATTTTTTTGCTTCCAGCAGTTCCAGCAAGATTGCCAATAAATGTAACTGAAGTCATTTTGGCACTTGAGACTCCTGCTGCACCCGTGGTTCCTTGAGTACCAGGATTTCCTGTAGCTCCAGCTGCACCAGTTGTTCCTTGCGCACCAGTTGCCCCAGTAGTTCCAGTATCACCTTTCACTCCTTGAATACCTTGCACTCCAGTTGTTCCGGTATCACCTTTAAGGCCTTGCGAACCAGTCGAACCAGTTGCACCAGTTGATCCTTGTGAACCATCTGCACCTGTAGCACCTTGTGCACCAGTTGAACCTGCAACACCTTGAATACCTGCAGATCCAGTTGCACCTGTTGCACCTTGCGTTCCGTTACTACCTGCTGCACCAACTGCACCTTGTAAACCTGTTGCACCTTGCGTTCCGTTACTACCCGCTGCACCTGTTGCACCTTGCGTTCCGTTAATACCTGCTGCACCAACTGCACCTTGTAAACCTGTTGCACCTTGCGTTCCGTTACTACCTGCTGCACCCACAGCGCCTTGTAAACCTGGTGCACCTTGTGTTCCGTTAGTGCCAGCTGCGCCTGTTGCACCTTGCGTTCCGTTAGTACCTGCTGCACCTTGTGCACCAGTTGCACCAGCTGCTCCTTGTGCGCCAGTTGATCCTGTTGCACCAGTTTCTCCTTTAGAACCAGCGCTTCCAGTTAATCCCTGTAAACCATTTGCACCGGTGTCGCCTTGTAAACCAGTTAATCCACCGATGCCTTGCACGCCTTGTAAGCCAACTGCGCCAACGTTTCCTTGATCACCTTGTACGCCTTGAATTCCTTGTACACCTTGAACTCCCTTAGCTCCCGTTGCACCGACTGCGCCAGTTGAACCTGTTGCACCGACTGCGCCAGTTGAACCTGTTGCGCCATCTACTCCAATTAATGAACTAGATGTAATTGATTTTTCACTTGGTAATCGCAACGACGTTACAAGCTTCCAAACCCCTTTTAACTTTGGTCCGTAGAGATTTGCATTTTTGATATCAATATAGAAATCACCATCGATACCAATTGTTTTTGAAGGCACACCACTTCCGCTGAGAATTGTGTTAGGCAACGTGGCGGTTGTTCTTCCTGCTTTTTTAAGAGTGACGGATGTTTTTTGTGCAGGAAAAGCACTGTAGGTAGAAACCAATGAGATCGATAGAAACAATGCCATAGCGGTTAGTGGGCGCTTCATGATGCGAGACCTTTCTAAAAGGCTGGGAAGTAACGTGGATTTAGTCTTGAACCTGAGGATTGCCGCAGAAATAAGGAGTTCCCTGCATTGCTTTCCCGCCATTCATAGGGAAACCCCAGATTTTGGTCTCAAAACGTAAATATTCACACAGTGTTTTAAGGATGGCTTACTACTATCTTCAGCATCAGAGAGTTAATTACGGGTAGTCGATGACGAGGGGTCACAGACAGTTCCACGAGGGAAGGGAAGACATGCATATGTCATCAAATAGAAAGATTGCCGCAATTGTTTTAACAACAGTTGCGCTTTCAGTCGGCACAGTTGGTGTTGCAACCGCATCGCAGCCAAAAGGCAAAGTGATGTCGGTTAAAACTAAATCAACTAAGACCACAGTAAGTTCGATTCAAAATCCAATGGCAGGTGGAGCAATGGGTACCAGAATGGGTGGCCCAGAAGCCGAACTCACTTCAGTCCTTGCTGGACTTGTAACCAAGGGAACAATTACACAAGCTCAATCAGATGCAATCGTTGCTGCACTAACTGCAGCGCATGCAACTCAAGAAGCTAACCGTGGCGCAGATCAAGCTACACATGATGCACAGCGTGCAGCGCGTGAAGCACTTGTAGCAACCACAATTGGCATCGATGCTGCAACGATTAAAACTCGCCTTGCTGCAGGAGAAACTCTTGGAGCAATTGCTGGAGCTAAGAAGTCTGCTTTGATCACTGCACTTGTTGCAGCAGAGACATCACAGATTGACGCTGCAGTTACTGCAGGAAAAATTACTGCGGCTCAGGCAACTACATTCAAGGCTGGCCTAACTGCCCACATAACTGCTGAAGTTGATGCAGTTCGTGGACCTGCAGGTCCAGGTATGGGTCAAGGCGGTCCAGGACATATGGATGGCGATCACGGTATGGGAAAGAAGCACTAATCAGTTAAGTCAGTTAAGCGTTAAGTTCATTTAACTATCCTCCTAAGGGTAAAACCCGCCACGTGAGCAATCATGTGGCGGGTTTTCTTATTGCACTTAATGGCACAATGCACTCATGAGAATTCACATCGGTAGCGATCATGCAGGGTTGGAATTAAAGAGTGCGCTGGTGGAATATCTTGAATCGAAAGGCCATACCGTCACAGATCATGGCCCGCATGAATATGACGCACTCGATGATTACCCTGATTTCTGCATTCCTGCCGCCATTGCAACAGTTGCAGATTCTGCTTCATTGGGAATCGTATTAGGCGGTTCAGGTAATGGTGAACAGATTGCAGCAAATAAAGTTAAAGGAGTGCGGGCAGCACTTGCGTGGAGCGTTGAGACTGCCAAGCTTGCAAAAGAACATAACAATGCAAATGTTGTTGGTATTGGCGGGCGGATGCATTCAATCGATGAATGTAAGTCGATTATCGATGCTTTTATCGAAACTCCGTTTACTAACGATGAACGTCACATTCGACGCATCAATAAAATCTCTAGTTACGAAAATACAACAGGTCAGTAACTCGGTGATCTTTATCGATCCCCTGTCCTTCAAATCTTGTCACTGGTCTCCAATCGGGTTTATCAATTACTCCCCCGCTAAATTGAGTTGACGTTTTAAAAACATTTTCCATGGATTCGGCATAGGGAACCCAGTCGGTTGCTAAGTGAAAATATCCACCAGGTTTTAACTTTGAAGCAACAAGCTCTAGAAATCCGGCGTTAACAATTCTACGTTTGTGATGTTTTACTTTTGGCCAAGGATCTGGAAAATATAAGTGCACACCGTCAAGGGCTGCATCATCAATCATGTAAGGCAAAACAACATGGACATCATCTTCAATTACTTTAATATTTGTGATCTCTTGCTCTTGAATTCGTGAGAGTAGTTTTCCTATACCCGGCGGATGCAGATCAACTGCCAGATAGCCATTATTTGGTGAAGCTAAAGCAATGATTGCTGTGGCCTCCCCCATTCCAAAACCAATCTCCATAATGATCTTCTCGGCATTCGGAAAGATTGAATGCAGGTCTAACTTCGCATCGGCCACTGGTATTCCGTGGACCTCCTGCAGGCTTTTCTTAGCCGCCCTCTGAGCCTCTGTGATGCGCGTGCCACGAATGCTGTAGCTGCGAATTGAGGGGCGTTCCATGAGGCAAGAATGTCATGGTTGGATTGATACCTACAAAAGGGAGTTTTACCGTGCCAGGAATCAACATTTCTCGGATTGAAGCCAAAGAGCGAGCAGACCATTTATTCGTTCACAGCTACGACGTCACACTCGATGTGACAACTGGAGCGGAGGTTTTTTATTCAAAGTCGGTAACGAAGTTCTCCTGTAATGCCCCTGGCTATTCAACTTTCATCGATGCTTGCGGGCGATCAATTATCTCCGCAACCTTGAACGGCTCCCCCGTAGATACATCCAACTTTGATGGCGAAAGTGTTTTCTTGCATAACTTGGCTGCAGAGAATGAACTTATAATTGAAATCGAAGCGAATTATTCAAAATCAGGTGAAGGCCTGCAACGCTCAGTTGATCCTTCAGATAATGAGATCTATTTATATTCACAAGGTGAGACTGCCTACATCCGTCACATGTTCCCTTGCTTTGATCAGCCATCATTGAAAGCAACTTTTGCGCTAACGGTGACAACACCTGACCACTGGGAAGCGATTTCAAATAACACTCAGATAGGCAAGGAAGTCGCCGCCGATAAGGCAACATGGAAGTTCGCTGCAACTCCAAGAATTCCAATGTACTTGGCTGCATTAATTGCTGGTCCATATTCACATGTGCACGATGTTTATAAGGGCTCAAAAGATATTCCGCTTGGAATCTACTGCCGTAAATCTATGGCACAGTTCGTTGAAGCAGATGATGTTTTCTTGCTCACTAAGCAGGGCTTTGAATACTTTGAAAAAACTTTCGGCCTTGCTTATCCATTTGAAAAATACGATCAAATTGCTGTTGTTGACTTTAACTTTGGTGCTATGGAAAATGCTGGAGCGGTAACTTTCCGCGAAGATCTATTGGTCTTTCGCAGCCATATGCCAGAAAAAATGTACATGTCACGCGCCAACGTAATTTTGCATGAGATGGCGCATATGTGGTTCGGCGACCTAGTAACAATGTCGTGGTGGGATGACTTATGGCTTAACGAATCTTTCGCCGAATTTATGGCATACCTGGCAATGGTCGAAGGCACGCGCTTTACCGGCGGCTGGGCAGCCTTTAACAGTGAGCGCAAAAACTGGGCCTATCGCCAAGATCAACTAATTTCAACGCACCCAATCGTTGCCGATATGGTCGATATCGAAGCCGTTAACGCTAACTTCGATGGCATTACGTACTCAAAAGGAGCATCGGTTTTGCAACAACTCGTTGCACATGTTGGCCGTGACAACTTTATTAGCGGCCTTCAGAAATACTTTGCCAAGCATGCATGGGGAAATACAACACTGAAAGATCTCTTTGATCAATTAGAGGCAGCAAGTGGCCGTTCTCTAGATTCTTGGGCTGCGACTTGGTTACAAACTGCTGGTGTAAATACTTTGCGTCCAGAATTAGTTATCGATGGTGATACTTATTCATCGGTTGCAATCAAACAAGAGGCACCGCTAATCCCTGCGGGCTCAACACAGTTAAGACCCCATCGTTTAGCCGTGGGGCTTTATGACATCGATGGGGGTTCCATCAAGTTGCGCACATCAGTGGAGCTCGATGTTGCTGGTGCACTCACTGTAGTTCCACAGTTCGCAGGTCAAAAAGTCGCCGATTTATTGTTGATCAATGATCGTGATCTTTCATATGCCAAATTGCGCTTTGATTCTCGATCACTGACCACACTTAAAACTCATCTTGGAACAATCACCGATCCATTAACTCGAGCTCTCTGTTGGGCTGCAGTCTGGGATATGCATCGTGATGCAGAGATATCTTCATCGGACTTCCTAGACATCGCCTTTGCAGGCCTACCGGGGGAAAGTGACGATGCAGTTGTCAATATTACTTTGACCCAGATGTATACATCGGTTGAGGCTTATACGGAAGATTCTCAACGCGATGCAATGCGCTTAAAAATCGCAAACGGTTTGGATGCACTCACCAAGAGCGCGGCACCAGGCAGTGATTTACAGATGTTATACGCGCGTGCATTTGCTCAAAATGCATTTACGCCAGAACATATTAAATCTGTGCAAGGACTTCTCAATGGTTCAGCCCCAGGCTTTATCGTCGATGCCGATCAACGTTGGTTCTTTATCATCGCGCTATCTGAACGTGGTGCGATCACACGAGAAGAGCTTGATGCTGAGCTAGCTCGTGATAACACCACTAGTGGCAACTGTTTCTACGAAACTGCTATTGCCGCTGCTCCAACAGCAGAGGCTAAGGACTATGCCTGGAACAAAATCATCAACGAAGATATTCAAACCTCAGTGCGATCGGCGCTAGTAGCTGGTTTCCAGCGCCCCATTCAACGTGACTTACTGTCAACCTATGTTGACCGTTACTTTGATTCAATTATGGCGGTGTGGGAATCGAAATCCTATGAGGGAGCAAGCAAAGTTGTCAGCGGTCTTTATCCGTCATGGGTACTGACGCAATCAACCATTGATAAAACAACTGGCTGGTTAGACACTATTGGCAAAGAAGCGCCAACAGTTTTACGTAAATTAGTTATTGAAGCTCGTGATGGATTAATGCGCGCTTTAAAAGTTCAGAAAAGTAAATAACTAATCAATAGAAGTTACAGAAGAGGTTGTTGAGGCTTTTCGTGGTGCACTAGCTGCCCACGAAAGCACAGCAATAATTGCAAAGAGGCCAATTGGGATAAGAAGAAAAGTAACAACAGTCTCAATTGCGCTTAAGCCTTGACCTGCAACAGTGCCATCTTCAACGGCCGACATAATAAAATTCATGTGTTCAGTGTAATTTACTTATGCCGTTGCCGCTGCCACACCAAATGGCTGTAAGTACTGCAACCAACGTTCATCCGTTCTACCCGTTCCAAGAATTCGCCAAGCAGCCCCGACGGGTTCACGTGGTAGTTGACGCAATCTCCAACCAATCTCCTTGAGTTGCTTATCTGCTTTTAGATGATTGCACTTGTGGCATGCTGAAACAACGTTCTCCCAATTGTGACCACCGCCACGACTACGTGGAATGACGTGATCAATCGATGTGGCTGGAGCCGTGCAATACACACAACGACCACCATCTCGAGCAAAGATTGCCCGCCGAGACAAAGGCACAGCATGGCGATAAGGAATACGAACAAATTTATTGAGACGTATGACAGATGGCAGATCCATGTGGCCGCCAGAAAAATGCACGACCGAACCGGACTCTTCAATCATTGTTGCCCGATGGTTTAAGACAAGGATCAGGGCGCGCCGCTCTGTAATGACACCCAAAGGTTCATACGTTGCATTAAGCACTAATGTGCGCGACATAATCGCTCCCGATCTGGCGCATGGCCTGCGCCGATTGGTTTATCTTGCACCACAACACGCTCAGATATGGGTATTTCAAAGCGGTATTTGGGTAAAGATTTGGCTACAGTCATACCCACTATGAGCGATTCAGCGCAAAATATCATCGATTGGGTCAGCGGGACTCCCCTGCGAATCTTCATCATCCTTCTAACGGCCATTCTTGCGCAGAGTTTTGGTAGCCGAGCTATCCATCGTGCAATGAACCGATTGGCCACTGCCGATCTTGTTCCAGGGCCGCGCAATATCGTCGCTCGGCAAAAAGAGCGGGCGCGCACAATCGGCGGTGTACTTGCCGCCACATTGAAGTCAGTTATTTGGATCGTTGCATCTGGAATGGTCCTTGGTGAATTTGGTTTTAACTTAGGCCCACTTATTGCATCAGCGGGAATCCTTGGCGTGGCACTCGGACTTGGTGCTCAGACTTTAGTTCGAGATATTTTATCTGGAATATTTATGTTAATTGAAGATCAGTACGGTGTTGGCGACAATGTAGATGTATTAGAGATTCAAGGTGTAGTCGAAAAAGTGGGTCTACGTGTGACAACGGTCCGAGATAACAAAGGAACGCTCTGGTACTTACGCAATGGCGAAATATTGAAGGTCGGAAATCAATCTCAATCTGGTTGATTCACCATTGCATTAGCTGCCATCTCTAAATAACTCCAAAGCTGTACTCGATGCTTTTCATTCATTTCAATGCCACTTACAACTGTATGCATCGCGCTAAGCCATGCATCACGCGCAGCCGAGTCAATGCGAAATCCCGCATGACGCATGCGCAAACGAGGATGCCCACGGCTTTCTTGATAAGTCGTTGGTCCACCCCAGTACTGTTCTAAAAACATTTGCAGGCGTTCGGCAGCGCCTTTCATATCTGTCTCTGGATACATAGGTCGCAAAATTGGATCTGTGGCTACATGTGCATAAAACTGTGAGACTAAATCACTAAAAAACGTTGCGCCGCCGACTTCGTCATAAAACGTACTCATGCCGTAAGGGTAGCCAAGTCCTTGCCCTTAGCAATCTGTAAGACAAAGTAACTCGTGATTAAACAGAGGGCACCACTCACATAAAAAGCTGCAGCATAATCGCCAAGCTTTACGCGCACTATTGCAGCGCCTAACGCTGCGATTGCGCCACCTATTTGGTGAGAAGCAAAGACCCAGCCGTAAATAACGGTGCCACGGTCAGGACCCAATACTGCGCGACATAACATGACTGTTGGTGGAACAGTTGCTACCCAGTCAAGACCATAGAAAATAATGAAGACTAGTGTCGAAGGATGCATCGTCGAGAAAAGAATCGAGGGCAACATGAAAAGAGATAAGCCACGAAGTCCGTAGTAAAAGAAGAGTAATTTGCGTGGATCATATTTGTCAGTTAACCAACCCGATAAAAGTGTGCCGATAACATCAAATACTCCAACCAAGGCTAGAAGTGATGCAGCCATAACTTGACCCATGCCATGGTCGTGAGCTGCAGGAATAAAGTGCGTTCCAATTAATCCGCTCGTCGACAAACCACAAACGAAAAACGATCCACTTAAGTACCAAAAATCTCTGTGCGCACTTGCCTCTTTTAAAGTAACCAATGCCAGTTTGCCCGCATTCATTCCAGATTTAACTGGAGGTTGCCAATCCTCCGGAGCACCAAACGGTAGTAAGCCAACATCAGCTGGTTTTTCCCTTAAAAATAAATAAATCATCGGCACCATAAATAGAGATGAGCTTCCAATTGCTAGACCAATTGATTTCCACCCATATGTATCAGATAGTCGAGTTAGTCCCGGTAGAAAAATTAACTGACCCATCGCTGCCGCAGCCGTTAAGCCGCCTATAACTACTCCACGTCGCTTTACAAACCAACGGTTTGCAACAGTTGCTGCAAAGACCAGCGCCATTGAGCCTGTTCCTATTCCAACAATGACACCCCACGTTGCGACTAACTGCCAAGGAGCATGAATCTGGGTAGTAAGAAATGCACCCGTACTAACAGTTGTAAGGGCTGTCATCACAACTTTACGGACAGTGAAGCGCTCCATTAACGCTGCCGCAAAAGGTGCGGTGAGACCGTAGAGCAAGACATTGACTGAAACAGCTAAAGAGATTTGATCACGGCTCCAACCAAAGGCATCTTCCAAAGGAATGATAAGTACCGAAGGCGCTGATCTAAATCCTGCAGTTGCAACTAAAGTAAAAAAGGTAACGATTGCAGCTATCCACGCGGGATGCAGCTTTGTTCTAGGCATTCTGTGCGTGTACTTTTCTAGATAAATATCCGAGTGCAATTACTGGAATGGCGGCGAATAAACATAGCCATCCATAACTCATAGTCCCAATAATTACGCCAGCTAATGCTCCACCACCAGCACCTGCAAGATTCATTACTAAGTCACTTGCACCTTGCGAAGCTGGACGCATTTCAAGGGAGACTGACTCAGATAAAAATGCTGATCCCCCAATAAGCGTGCACGACCAACCCAGTCCTAAAAGAAATAGTCCAACGCCTAATTGGTAAGCGTTATTCGCTTTAGCTGTTCCGGCAACAATTGTAGAGAGCACAAGAAAAACTAAACCAATTTGAATTACTCGGACTCTTCCTAAGCGATCGCTGAGCGAACCAATCAACGGAGAAAAGGCATACATACCTAAAACATGAACACTGATAACAAAACCAATAATACGAAGTGAGACATCAACGTGTTTCATGTGAACCGGCGTCATGACCATCACCGATACCATCGCTAAATGGCCGATCGCTATTGCCGATATTGCAAAAAACGCTTTCGGGTTGCTGCGAATATGACTCAGTGCAGCTTTCGTTGAACCTTTACTTTGTTTAACTGAGGCCTGCTTCTCCGCAGTTAAATATGGATCTGGGCGCAAAAAAATCTGAATAACAATCACGGCAAAAAACAGTGTTGTGGCTGAGATTAAATAGGGTCCAACTAGGCGCGGTAAATTGAATGCCTCTGCCAGATTGCCAGCTGGGTCCATCAAATTTGGCCCAGCTACTGCGCCAATAGTTGAGCCCCAAACAACAAAAGAGAGTTGCTTGGCACGAGTTTCTTGAGTCGCTAAATCTATTGCTGCAAAACGTGCTTGATATCCTGCAGCTGATGCAGCACCAATGAGAAATGCTCCAACCAACATCAGAAAAAGATTGCGATGTGATCCACCCAGAATTGCACAGATTGATCCAAAGACGCCAGATGTATATCCAACCGAAAGCGCTAAACGTCTTCCACCTTTTGCAGTCAATCGCGCCAATGGAAGGGCTAAAGCTGCTGCACCTAAAACACCACTAGTTTGAGCTAAGCCCGCTAAAGTTTCAGAATCAGTAATGGAAGAGACTAAGAGCGAACCAGCTGCAACGGTTCCAGCAATGCCAATGCCATTTAGCACTTGCGCCGATGCAAGGGTGCGAATCACTCGTTGCTGCAGAGCGGTATTTGGCATTAGTTAACTAATCTGACCCAGACAGCAGTATCAGTTGGCAAAGTGTGAGCATGGACTGGTCCACTGCTCACCAGAATTTGTGAATTCGCTGGCAGCTCAATTGATTCACCCAGATTGATATAACAAGCAAAATCTCCAGGACGCTCGAATGCAATAACGTCCTTTCCAGCCACAATCCATTCCATTGGACCATCACCTAAACCCTGTTCGGCTTTGCGAATTGCAAGTGCCTCTTGGTACATAGATAGCGTTGAATCATTAACGCCATCTTGGGACTCGGCTGAAAACTTTCCCCACCATGGCGATTGTGGCAACCATGCTTGATCAATTGTGAGGGCTGCATTGTTTGAAAAACCAAATGCACCAGCAGGATCTGATGTCCATGGCAATGGAACACGACAACCATCGCGACCACGGTCGGTGTACCCGCTCATCTTCCAGCGGGGATCAGTTAATCGATCCTCAGGAATGTCGCGTACTTCAGGTAGAGCTAACTCTTCACCTTGGTACAGATAAGCACCGCCAGGCAGAGCTAACATCATCAGCGCTGCACTGCGCGCACGCAAAGTTCCACGAGCAATATTAAACTTCGCTGGATCTCCTTGACGCGAACGAGTTGTGTCACCGTGATTTGTTAGACCCAAGTCAAGACGATCAACGGAGCGGACTACATCGTGATTGTTAAATACCCACGATGTTGGTGCGCCAACTTCTTCTAGAGCACTTATTGAGTTATCAATCTTTGTACGAATCTGATCTGCTTTCCATAGTGTTGTTAGCATCTCAAAATTAAATGAGTTTTGAAGTTCATCTGGGCGTACATAACGCGCAATACGTGAAGCGGGACTAACCCACGCTTCAGCAACTGCCATGCGATCACCAGGATATGAATCAAAGATTTTGCGCCACGAGCGATAAATATCGTGGACGCCTTCTTGATCCCAGAAAGGCTTGTGCTCAGTACCCAACATCTCAGCGGCTGGATCTTTCTTGATATCTGGCAAACCTGGCTCTTTAAACATTCCATGAGCAACATCGATTCTAAAACCATCGACTCCACGATCTAACCAAAACTTCAAAACATCTTCTAGATGTGAAACAACTTCTGGGTTTTCCCAATTCAAATCGGGTTGTTCAACGGCGAAGATGTGTAAATACCACTGACCTAGCGTGCCATCGGCCTCTGTAACGCGCTGCCAAGCACAACCGCCAAAGACAGCCTCCCAGTTATTAGGTGGTAAATCTCCATCTGGACCTTTGCCATCTCGAAAAATATATCTATTACGTTCAGGTGAACCTGGGGCTGCAGCAAGTGCAGCTTGAAACCATTTGTGATCGCTGGATGTGTGATTGGGAACGATGTCGACGATAAATTTAATGCCGTAGTCATGCGCCTCTTTGATGAGCTGCTCAGCTTGGGCCAATGTGCCGTAGTCAGGTTCGATATCCATGTAATCGGCTACGTCATACCCATGGTCGTGCTGAGGAGATGGGTACCAAGGGGTGATCCAGATTGCATCAACGCCTAACCTCTTTAAGTACGGTAAACGCGAACGAATTCCTTCCACGTCACCAATTCCATCGCCATTTGAATCAGCAAATGAGCGGATATAAATCTGATACGTCACTGCATCTCTCCACCAAGGACGCTCTGCGCGCGATGCTAACTGGGTCATTTTTACTCCGTCTCTAGAAAAGTTTTGAGAATTTCACGTTGATTATCGGTTAGCGGGCGAGAACTTTTTGTGTCCTCAGTTACTGTGACTTGTACGGATTTTACTCGAGCTACAAGAGTCCCATCCTTTGAAATTTCATAAACCATTGTGAAAGAGGATGTACCGATGGACTCAACCCATAAACTCATATCAACGAAAATATTTCCTTCATTGATCGGTGCCTTGAAATCAACTTCAGCCCGAGCAACAACCATGTTGAAACTTCCAAGCATCGCAAATCGCGCCTCTTGAGAATACGTTAGATATTTAGCGTTATTAACATGACCCATTGCATCCAAGTCATCCCAACGCACATACTGCTTGCTTGTGTACTTCATTAGCGCGTCAACTTTCTGTACGTAACGCGGTGCGGACGAGCGGCATCTGCGCCAAGGCGTTGGATCTTGTTCTCTTCATAACTTTCGAAGTTACCTTCAAACCAGAACCACTTTGAATCACCTTCATAAGCCAAAATGTGTGTTGCAACGCGATCCAGGAACCAACGATCGTGGGAAATCACAACTGCGCACCCTGGAAACTCAAGTAGAGCATTTTCGAGTGAGCCGAGGGTTTCAACATCTAAGTCGTTCGTTGGCTCATCTAGTAGTAATAAGTTGCCACCTTGCTTAAGCGTTAACGCTAAGTTCAAACGGTTGCGCTCTCCACCCGATAAAATTCCTGCAGGCTTTTGTTGATCTGGGCCTTTGAAACCAAAGCACGAGACATATGCACGCGATGGCATTTCAACCATTCCAACCTTAATAAAATCAAGGCCATCAGAGACGACTTCCCACAAGGTTTTCTTAGGGTCGATACCACCACGAGATTGATCGACGTATGAAATTTTGACGGTCTCACCAATTTTAACTTTGCCAGAATCAGGTGTTTCTAAGCCCATAAGTGTCTTAAACAGCGTGGTCTTGCCAGCACCGTTAGGGCCGATAATTCCAACAATTCCATTGCGTGGAAGCGTGAATGAAAGATCGTCAATAAGAACACGATCACCAAAGCCTTTGCATAAGTTTTCAACTTCGATAACAACATTTCCAAGACGTGGCCCAGGTGGAATTTGAATCTCTTCAAAGTCTAACTTGCGCATCTTGTCAGCCTCGGCCGCCATCTCTTCATAGCGCG
>Ga0194047_10001149_pt1 | contig 16632 bp, 11 predicted proteins | sample JunL225m_MetaG_2_FD_160070 | JGI IMG/M metagenome (GOLD analysis project Ga0194047, IMG submission 160070) | Anoxic zone freshwater microbial communities from boreal shield lake in IISD Experimental Lakes Area, Ontario, Canada - Jun2016-L221-5m | ecosystem: Environmental > Aquatic > Freshwater... | reverse complement strand
TTTGAGATAATTGTTCACAATCACCTTTTTCAATCCTATATTTTTTGGGTATGCCACTTTCCTTCAGATTATGTTTAGCAATATCTACAACTTCCCCCAGCAATTCAAATCCTAGAGCCTCTCGAGGATTTGGTGATAGCAAACATCTTTCTATAAGCAACGAACCTGACCCTGCGCATATATTCAAGACTCTATCTTCTTTATCTGGACTTGTTAAAAAGACCATAGATGCGGCAATACTCGCATTCAAAGCGGCATTATAATTGGCATTTCTCCAAAATCTAACCGACAAAGGACGTGGAGAGATTCTTATGAAGAATTCTTTCTTACGAAAAGCTGATTTCATTACTAAATCACCGCCCTTAAATACTAAGTCTAGTTGAGTCTTTTCATGAATTATTTCTTTTAGCCTGACGAAGTTTTTCGATGCGGACTCATCTGCTGTTATTTTAAATGTTTTGAAAATTTCTTCTCCATATAATTCATTATTTTCGGCAATAATCTGTTTAATCCTAGCAATTATTTTCTTTTCATTTTCAGGCGATGAAATATTTCCTTCTACTGAAATAACAACGAAGACACTGGAAGCAGTCTTAATTTCATAAAGTTTGGATAGGTTAAAGATTGTTTCGAAATAGACTAATCCTGGAGTAGAGCTAATAATTCTCACTCTACCACCAGTTATTTTCTTTATTTCGTTTTCAAAAACCTTTTCTAATCCTTGGAATACTTCGGCACAAAAACGATTAACTTGCCATTTATTGTCTATAAATTTCCTTGATTTCATTTAATGCTATAAAATAGAAGACATTTTACATCTTTACAAGGAATAAAAATATAGGATGACATATAATGATATTGCCACACCGATAAAAAAGACCATATACGGTGAAGCAGACATAATCTACACCTTTCTCACTGCGCATCACGGACGTATAGACGCAATAGCGAAGGGGATTAGAAAAAGCACTAGCCGAAAAAGAGGAAATATAGATTATGGCGTATTTTCTTCGCTACAATTGGCAAAGGGGAAAAATATGGACGTTATTACTGAAGCTCAAATGATAGAATATAATGATGATTTATTCTCTGAGAATGGGCTTAAATTCCTTTTCTCTAATGTACCACTTATTAATAGATTTGCCTCCGACATCGAGCATTGCACGAAGATGTTCGAGACACTAAAAGTTGTTTTCTTAACTTATGAAAAAGAGCATCACAATTCGTTTGATTTGATGCTGAAATATGACTTATTAGAAATCCAAGATCTTTTGCCTGATTTCAATCAGTGTAGAATGTGCCGAGTAAAAGGAGTTGAAATTTCGAAATATAGTAATAGCAGCTTAGTCCCCATCTGTAATAATTGTGCCAGAAAAATTGAAACCAGCCTTTTCATAGTTCCGAATAATTTCGAAGATATAAAAAGACTGGACATAGGTCAAAAAAAGGTTATATTGAATATACTGAATCTTCAAATACGTTCTATATTTTCGAACTCTTCAAAATATTAATTAAAGATCAAACTCTAATTTCTTATCTACAATATTCAAGAATAAATTTAACGAATCCTTAATATAATAGAATTGTCTGTCATTATTAGCTAATTTTTGCTTCAGCGTTTTAATTGTTACAAATTCAGCATGATATTCATTTTCTAATATGTCTCTATAAGGATCTTTGATGTCCAAAGTTAGCAAATAAACATCAGTAGAATTGGCTACTATATCTCCATGACTTCTGACGGTATAAAGATATTCCACAACATCTGTATCGAATAAAATGAGTCCCCATTTACTTTCTAATTCCAGTAAAGCTTCTTCTATGTTAGCAGTCTCAATTGTAACGTCTTTAACCTGTTCTGTTTTATCACTTTCAGATTTCTTGAGAAAGACTAACTCTCCAGCAGATGTCGCAATCCATAGCTGTGTCTTCCTATTATTGTTTTTTTCTGATACAGCAGGTGTTTTTCTTGTATACCCGCTAACTATTGATGTATACGCCGAGTTGTATTTGGAGATATATATATCATCTATGGTATAATTTGACATAAGTATAAGACTTAAATTTAATTTGATATTCGCACTTGAAATGTTACAATAATTTATGTACCATTTCAAAAATTTCTATATCCGATATATAACATGAAGTATCTTAAAAACATCGAAATTGCTGAGTTATACAAGGTTTCTCCTAATACGGTAGGAAACTGGATCGAGGCAGCAACAGAACAGAAAAATTCCCTACAAATATTTAATGACGGAAAAAGAGCCTTTATCCTCAACACCACCACCAACCATTTGCTATTGAAGGAAATGTCATCAAGGGGAAGAAAGTTCAAAAACATGAGGTCGCTGAAGGTAATACAGCCTAAGCCCGAATTTTATAAAACATTCTCTCAAGATCAAATTTTAGATATTGTTAGAAGTCTAGAAGTTCACAAAGAAATTGATATGAAGTATTCATATTTCAATGGAGGCGCTAACGAATGGCACGAATATATGGAGAGAAATATTGACGAAGGCGTATATAAAATAGTTAAAGACACTTTATTATTAAATTTGCCATATATATTTGAATTAATAAAACCATATAAGCAAGTAAATATTATAGATATTGGCGTAGGAGATGGACTTACAGTGAAACCTGTTATTCAAGAATTTATTAAGAGAGGATTACTAAAATCTTATATTGGCATAGACTATAGTCATCGAATGCTTGAAATCGCTAAGAATAACATGAAAGAATGGTTCGGCGATAACTTCAACTTCATTGGTCTTCAGAAAGATTTTGAATACGATGTATTCCAAAATATTATATTCAATAACCAATACACTGGAGTAAATAGTGAAGATTCAATCAATATAGTGTTTTTTATCGGAAATACAATTGAAAATACTAAAAGATATTCACAAGCATTGCAGATAATAAATTATAGTATAGGAAATAAAGACCTTTTTTTACTAAACCAAAGACTAGATAGTGATAAAGCTAGATTAAGTTTATATTTTGGTAATAATACTCAAGCGGGAACTGATGATTTGGGTAGAAGAAAAATGGTTTTAGATTTATTAAACATAAATGAAGATTATTACGATATAGAAAGACTTTATAGTGATAAGGATAAGATTCGTTATATTAGAGCAGTTCTAAAAATCGATTTAGACATAGTATTTGAAACCCCAACTTTTAAAAAGGTAATTAATTTAGCAAGCCGAGATCAAATAACAATTTGGCGTAACGGACACCACTCTTTCCCTGATGTTATTCAAGAACTAACTAAATTAGGCTTCGATGTAATGCATGCTTCTACTTCATCCGACAAAGATCAAATCATTACAATAAGTAAGCTCAAAACAGTTTGAAAAAATTCACAAAGAACAATCAGTCATTCATTTGCGTCAACTGTAATGTTTCAGTGACACCGCATCCATCAAGCAGCAGAGATCATTGCACCGAGTGTTTATACGGTCTACATGTAGATATTCACCCTGGAGATAGAGCTAACGACTGCAAAGGTATATTGAAACCGATGGGACTCGAAATAAAAAGCGGAAAGACAAAAATTATTTACAAGTGCAACAGCTGTCATACACTAGTAAAAAACATAATCGCCCCTGATGACAACCAAGAACTTGTTATAATACTCTCATCCAGGCCTGTGTATTTACTGTAAGAGGAGTGCCAAACTTATGTTCCTTAAATTTCTCCCTTTGGGAGGTTTTTTAAAAACCAAACTTAACAGAGGGGAATTAATACACAAGGCATGGTTTTTTTCCCTCCTTACCGAGGAGGGGATTAGAAAAAGTGCAAACCCCTGAAGAACCTCTCTGTCCCGCTGAGCGTGACATCTCTCCTTTAGTAAAAGGAGAGAATAATATAAACAAAACCTTCCCGTAGGGAGAGATTTTTATCACAAGTTTGAAATTTTTTAATTTGAAATTTTGCAAACAATTCTGTATCATGATAAATGCGCAAAATACCCCGCGCATATTTTTCACAAAATTTATATGTTAAAGCGTATATATGAAAAATAGTATCCTAGTAATACTTTTTGCTATCACACTTTTCATTCTCGCGACAACAAATATTGAATATTTCTTATTTTCTTTACTTTCTATAGTTCTCGTATCAGTTTTTTATGCATTGGTAAAAGTCGATGAGGAATAATTGTCGATGAATAAATTCGCGCCCTGAGGGATTCGGACCCCCGACTTCCGGTTCCGAAGACCGACGCTCTAATCCGCTGAGCTAAGGGCGCAATTCACCAATGATTATACAGTATAAAACACAAATTACACGCATATCCCATATCTTTCCAAATCCACCAATAGCATATCTTTATTAATATATTCTATAGTTTTCATACCCATTTTCCTTGCAGGTTTCAGATTTTCTGTTTTATCGTCTATAAATATTATTTCATCATTTGATATAACTACATTTTTGCTTAATAATTCCAATCTATCGTAAATTTCTTGAGACGGTTTTTTGGCACCAACTTCAGCTGCTGTAATTTTTATACAAAATAATTGTTTACTAACCACAAATTCTATTAAATCCAGAATTAATTTTGTTCGATTAGTCATATAACCTAGACAATACCCTTGTGTTTTTAATTTCAAGAGTATATCAATCATAAATTTTCTAACGCCAAGTGATTCAAGCATATCTTGTGCAATATCTTTTTCTCCATTTTTTACATTTACTGTTTTACAAATGCCATTTAGAAATTGTTCGAATAAAAGTTCATTGTTGTCATATCCAATTTTTAAATCATTTAGAATTTTATCATTCAAGACATTTACGTTGATCTTATATTTAATAGATAGTCTCTGGATAAAATAAGATATTGGATAAGATTCTGTAATTACATTAGTTATGTCAAAAATTATAAGTTTAATCATTTGAATGTTTTTTTGAATATAATCTATAATTAGACGAATGTATAGCTCTGCATATTAGTTGTATCTATGGCTATTTTATCGTATCATCGTTTTAACATACTAATACATATTGAAAGCTAAACAAAATACAATAATTGAAGATTTATATGAAGCAATAAAATGCCTTAAAAATACTAATGAAGCGAGTAAGTTTTTTCGAGATTTGCTTACTGTAAAAGAAATTGAAGAGTTTGCCAATCGGTGGCAAGTTGTAAAAATGATAGATAAAAAAATGTCTTATAGACAAATTCAGAAGGAAACTGGTGTTAGTACCGCGACAATTACACGAATAAATTTTTGGTTAAATAAGGGCATGGGCGGATATCGCCTTGTATTGAACAAAATCAGTGATAAGAATTCAAATAATAAGCCTCGTTCTGTAGGACTCCATCGATAACCGAAATTAGCAGAAATGATGTAGAATTTAAATTATGTATATTTTTTTATGAAAACGAATTTATCGACACAACCTTATAAAGGCACTAGAGATTTTTATCCTGAAGATATGAGGGTTAGGAACTGGCTTTTTGGGAAATGGAGCAACATATGCAGGAAATATGGTTATGAAGAATATGATGGCCCAATGCTGGAATCTTTTGAGCTATATGCTGCGAAATCTGGTGAAGAAATAGTCAACAATGAACTTTATTCTTTTGAAGATAAGGGACATAGAAAGGTTGCTATGAGACCAGAAATGACACCAACAGCGGCAAGAATGGTTGCGGCCAAACTACAAGAATTGCCAAAGCCTATTAGATGGTTCACTATACCAAATTTATGGAGATACGAAGCGCCACAAAGAGGAAGATTGAGGGAACACTGGCAATTAAATGTAGATATATTCGGAGTGGAAAGTCTGGATGCCGAAATCGAAATTATTGAAATTGCCAGAGATATTCTTCTTTCATACGGTGCTAAACAGGACATGTTTGAATGTAGGATTAATAATAGAAAACTTCTAGATGCTGTGCTCCGTAATTTCGGAATACTAGATAACGAAGACCAGCAAAAGTATAAAGTATGCAAGGCAATTGATAAAAAAGATAAGATATCTCAAGATGATTTCGATCAAATGCTGAAGGACTATAACTGCACACCAGAACAAATAGAGAATTTAAATAAATATTTGATATGTACACTAGATAATATTTCTGACTTCGTTAGCGAAGAAGAATCTGGTTATCAAGAATTGATTACATTATTTGATCTATTTAGTATTGAAGATAAAAATAGTTTTATCAAATTTTCACCAGGATTAATGAGAGGTTTTGATTACTATACTGGTACAGTTTTCGAATACTATGATACCGATCCTATAAATAGAAGATCTATGTTTGGTGGTGGAAGATACGACGATTTAGTCGCAATATTCAACGGTCAAAAAATTCCAGCATTTGGATTTGGTATGGGCGATGTCCCTGCTATAAATTTCATAGAAGTACATGGATTAATGCCAAAATTATCATCCGAAACTGATGTATTGATTACTATTATGGACAGCAACTGCAAAGATTATTGCTTACAAATTGCCGAAGATTTAAGAAATATGGGGTTAAATATTTCAACATATATAAAATCTGACAAACTAGATAAGCAAATGAAATATGCAGATCAGAAGGGTATTAAATATGTTGTTATTGCAGGCGAAACCGAAGTCAGTAAAAAGACTTTCAAGGTTAAAAATATGACCGACCGAACTGAGCAAGAATTAAAGATAGAGGATTTGAGGTTAGAGCTGTTTAAATGAGCGGCATCTAACCTCTCTGTCCTAACGGACATCTGTCGAAGGGCTGATTACGTATTAGATAGTTACAAATAAATAGTTACAAATAATTTGAGCTATCACTTATAAAGGGGGAGAATAATACGAGCTCAGCACTGTCATTCCTGCGAAAGCAGGAATCCATGTATCCTCTATCCCTTTCTTTGTCATGCCGCTTTTCCTTTATATGTCATCCCGAATGAAATGAGGGATCTCGTCGGATTAAAGCTTAGCAACATATCGTCTTATTAATTAACGAGATTTCTCACTAACGTTCGAAATGACATAGATCTTCGAAGAGCACACCACAGGCTCATCCCCTTAATCTGTCATTCCTGCGAAAGCAGGAATCCATGCATTCTTGTTGTCACCCTGAGCTCGTCGAAGGGCGACTGTATGATTTTTCCCCTCCTTTCCGAGGAGGGGATCAAGGGGTGGTGCAAAACCCCTTCCGCCCGCTGAGCGGGCACCCTCCCGAGGGAGGGAATTAATACAGAACATACTGAGCCTTTAAACACAAAACAGCAGAAAATACATTCCCCGAGGGAGGGAATTAATACAGAACACACCCCTGGCCCCTCTTGTAGAGGGGACTGAAAAACACAAGCCCCTTCTGTCATTCCTGCGAAAAATCTGACCTCTCCGCCTCGCTTTGCTCAGCACCTCTCCTTTCGAAGGAGAGGATTGGGGAAATCAATACAATAACCTCTCTGTCACGCTGGGCGTGACATCTCTCCTTTTATAAAAGGGGAGAATGTGAAAAATAACCTTTCTGTCCGATGAACGTGACATCTCCCCTTTTAGAAAAAGGGGAGAATAATAAAGAAGGGCGATTATCTTATTTCCTCAACTATTTTTATGTTATATGGTCTGAGGTTAGCAGCTTTGTAATATGTCTTGATAGATATATCTGCCAATATTCCCGCTGTGAAGCAGATAACTCCAGATGTACAAAAAAACAATGCAATACTGAATAATGCTGTATCAGATAAATCTTGTCTTAAAATTAATTTATCAGTTATAGATAATAAAATCATTAACAATCCAAATCCGAATAATGACATACCGCCACCACCTAAAAGATGAAGTGGTCTAGCTGAATATTTTCTCCAGAACCAAATAGAAATCATGTCGACAAAACCTTTGATCATTCTCTTCCAATTATACTTGGATTTTCCAGATACTCTTGGTCTATGATTAACCTTAACTTCTGTAATTCTGTAACCTTGCCATCTCAGAATAGCAGCTATGAATCTATGCATTTCACCTTGTAAATCTATACCATTGAAACATTCTGTCTTGTACATTTTGAGAGTACAACCTGAATCGTGAATTCCATCATCTACCAGCATTCTTCGTAATAATTTTGCACCTTTGGATATATATCTTTTGCTGAAGCTATCTTTTCTCTTGTGTCTCCAGCCGCAAACTACATCGTAACCTTCATTCATTTTATCCAAAAGCATTTCAAAGTCTGCCGGGTCGTTTTGTAAATCAGCATCTAGGGTAACCAGAATATCGCCTGTAGCAGCCTTGATACCTGCATCCAATCCAGCTGTTTGACCGAAATTTCTACGAAATGAAATAAGTTTCATTGGCTTAAGTGTCTTCATTATCTCCAAAGTCTTGTCCGAAGAACCATCGTTGACAAGAATGATTTCAAATTCATCAATCTTCTTCTTATCTTTTAGTGATGTTACGGAAGCAAGAATTTGTTTATGAAGTTCAGCAACATTGCCTTCTTCATTATAAACAGGGGCTACTACAGAGAGTTTCATAATAAGATATAATAATATAGGGTAGTGTATTGTATGACGAATTATATCATACTATAATAATTTATCCAGATTTTAAGGACATTTTTGCAATAGTGAAAAACATAATAACCTCAATACTATTTATCATACTTATTATAGCGGGGTTGTTTTTTCGCATGAATATGTTCACAGGTCATATTACGCATGTAGATAGCTACAAGTATTTGAATCAGGCTAATAGCTTCCAATCATCAGCATCCAAAACATATGCAGAAATAAATACGCCAGTTGAGAACAAATGGGGTTTGCCAATCTTCGTAAGCGATATAAATAGGGTATTGGGTTTCGACGGAGATAGATTAGTCAAGCTTTTCCGTTACACAAATATTATTTTATCATTGATGGCAGCAATACTCCTATTTTTATTTGCGAAGGGCATATCTAGAATATTTACCATTCCGTTATTTTTATCACCGCTATTTTTCGACTATTCAAGCTACATAATAAATGAGTATTTGAATGTATTTTTACTAATAACTGTATTAATAATGCTTGTTAACTTCAATAATTTCAAAGGCAGGACGAAACTTCTCATACCAATATTTATGGGTATATTATTAGGATTCTTGCCATTCGTGAGACCTGAGGCAATGGTCATTTCTGCAATAATTGCCGGATACATATTTGCACATGAAGGAAGAAAGAAAGGTATTATTACCTCGGCATCTATCATTGTAACGATAATTGTTTTTTATTTTTCAATTGCATTTCATATTAATAATTTTAGTATTTCGAAAGAAATATTGTTATTTTTTGCAGCTTCAATTATTACAGGACTTGCGACATTCATAATCATGAAAAAAGCTAAACTTGCTATACCAATTTTAATATCGCTTATTACAACATTATTTCCATTAATGATTTTAATTTCTCAAACTTACAAGCTAGCATTTGATCTGGATTTAATGCTATTTATATTTACATCGATATCACTCATTGTCACAGCAATATTAGTATGGGGTAAGAAAGTAAAACCACCGAAGGAAACTATAATTCCAGCACTTATTACTTTGATACTCGGATTGTTTTTTTTTATTTTCAATAAAGATATAGATAGATACGCAATTACTATCTATGCATCAATACTTATTACACTTACTATCACATACAAAGACGTGATACTTACTGGTCTTTATGCTAAGATGAAACTGTTTTCAATTGCCGTTTTTGTGTTAATACTATTAGCGGGATCGATATGGCATATACAGATATTCCGCCCACGAGGAGAGGATTATCAGCAATATGTCGTTAAGCATTTGAATATATCTCAGGAGAAAGTATATCTGAGCGGATTCTTGTACACACCATTTGTGTTTTACAAAAATTCCATACCGGTAATAGCTGATGAAATACAATCAGGAGATATAGAAAGAAGTAGTTTGGTAATAGTGGATGACAGTCTATTATTAACAAATAAGAAACTTGCAGATGAAATTGGAAATAGCGGAAATTTTAAATTGTTAAATACATTCGCCGTTCCTGTGGTTTTCAACTATTCAGGAGGGGATGTCTATTATACTGGTAAGGTAGGCATATTTTTAAAAATTTAACATTAGAATGAGCAACAATTATAAAGCTAATGTATTCAGTATGAAGTTGATAAACAATAAGAATAAGAAAAATACGTCGACAGTGACGGTAAAAAGCCATGCGAACAAAGTTTACAAACATGTTGCAGGTGAAGAAAAAAAGAAGAAACATCTTTTCAAATCTAAAGATTCAGAAAAGAATATTGAATCTGAGCAGACTTTGCCAGCCAAAGCTTTGACAGATCTCACAGCATCTACTCCCGCTCAAGAAGATATCATTATAGAAGTAGAGTCAAATAATAGATGGAGTCTAGCAAAGATTACTGGAATCACTTTAACAACTATAATATTACTGGGAATAGCAGGCTTCATAGGATTCAAAGCAGTACAAATATATTTATTTAATGCGACAGACTCAGTAACATTTGAAAAAAAGAATTTTCAGAATAAAAATTTAAGACTGTATATTAACGAAGATCCTCAGTCATACAAATTCGGTCAAGAAAAGACAATCGATGGCATTACAACGCCAGAAATACTGTCTTCAACTATTAATTTGATATGGAAGCCAAAAGAATATCCACTTGGAAAAGACGTAACACTATCTGCGGAATTTCAGGACACTGGCGATTGGGATATTACAACAGTGTGCAACAACTGCGATCCAAAATTGAAATATAACTGGAAACCTTTTTATCGTGGCATATTAGCACAATACAACAATGAGAAAAAGATAGGCAACACGTATATTTATACAAAAGATAAAGTAAATACACAACAAGATGCAACAACAGTAGAAGACTGGGTAAGTAAAAATTTCCAACACTATCCATCAGTTCAAATATTAGATAATTCGTACTCAGTATCGAAATTTGTAAATCAATATATTAATTACACTGACGGTTCCAGCACGACTATAGAAAAGACATTAAGAGGACCGCACTCGTTTTATGTTTATTTGAAGGACAAATTTGAATTATCTTTATTGAAACAAGATCTCAACTGGTACGAAAACAGCGATGAAGTTACCGTAACATTATACGACCTAGATGGAAACGTAGTATACCAAGGAAAAATAGACGACGACGGAAACACATCCAACAACAGCATTGTAGGAAATGTAGAAAAAACATTCAGCTTCCCAGTCATACCATACGCAGGAGTCTATAGAATGGTGTTATCTGGAAATAACGACTGGACAGTGAAAAAGTTAACGATCAATACTAACAAAATTGTAATAGACAAAACTGTTCTTTCACTAGACCCAGCAGATATTTATACAGAAGTGAAAACAGAAAAGAAAATAAAATTCTTCGTATGGCAACCAGGAGGTTTACAGACAGTGAAAATAACCTCAGAAACCACAAATGTAGATGTTGTAATAGACGAAACATTAATGGGCAAAGATTATTATCAGACACTTAAGCCAGAGAGCTATACATTTGCGACAAAAGGTAATCAATCAATAAGCGGTAACTTCTTCGCATTCTCAAAGGATAATTACTTCACACCTTTTAGTATAGACACAACGATAACAGCCCAAGACCAGGCAGACATAGTATTATCCAATTTAAATATATCCAAAGGTAGCACCTGGAACACAGCAACTTACCAAATAGACAAAAAGGATTTAGCTCGATTAGATAATTTAAATGAAATACCATTCTTGCTTAGAAATTCCAAACTAGATGCCAGATACGCCAAAGAAAAAACATTACAAGACGAAGGATATACACTATCTGCAACATATAATGACTACAAATTATGGAGCAAAGACGGTAAAAAAATAGAAGTAAAAGATTCAAGCACACTAGTAGATTTCATAAAAAAGAATTTACCAGTCAATTCAAGTATATATATTGAATCACCAGAAACAGTCCAGCAAAATGACTTTATCAACAACGACACGCCAGAAGGATTCAAAAACGATGCAATGACAGAGTTAAACTTCGATCTCAGAGGTTCACACAGCTTCTATGTTTACCAACAAGGTGACCTAAACTTCAGCGTAACCAAACAAGACCTAAACATGTACGACGGAGCAGATGTAGTAGATATGACATTAACAGACACTGACGGCAAAATATTATGTGAAGGAAGTATAGGAGATGACGGAGTAGTTGATACTTCAAAAAAGCCACTACCACAGACACAAACGTTCCAGTGTAAAAATCTAATAAAAGGTATTTATATTTTAAATCTAAAAGAACGAGTAGGGGAAGGACAAACAGCAAAAAGCGATTTTACATTCAAGCAAATAAAATTAAATACAAATAAAGTAATGGTGAAAGACTCTTTACTAACATTATCCCCAGTAAGTTTGTATTCAAGCGGAACCTCGGGACAAGAATTATTGCTTTATTTTTGGCATGAGGGTGCAGAACAAACAATATATATTAAGGATAAAGATAAAAAAGTAAACGAAGTAATATTAAGTAAAGATGATTTAAATATTAATAAAAAGTCTATATTAAGTGATGGTTTGAATGAAATAGCGGTATCTAAAGGTGATATAAAACTGTCTGGAATTTCTTTATCATTTAATTCAGATAATTTGTTTAATATCTACTCACATATATATTTGAGCACATCAAAAAGGCCTTCGTTCATTATAATTAATCAAAGCATATCATCAAGTTATATAAGCTCTTTTGCAATAGAAGTTATAAAATGAAGAATAATATAAATATATTAAAGTCTATTATAAAATCGAAAAGTTATACTAACATTTATTTCGCTACTATTTCGATTATAGTAATATTGTTATTTCTAAATTTAATTTTTTATAAGTCTATTCAATTCTATATTCCCTTAATTCTTATTACTCTTTTATTAAGCATACCATCACTTTATTACATTTATAATTCAAATTTTATTTCAATAAAAATATTAAGTAATTTAAAAAATAGTAAATATTTTGGAATAATATTTTTATTATTGTTATTCACATGTGTAATTTTAGAATATCTATATGGAAACCAAAGAGTATTTAGTGAAATATATACAAATAATCATGAACTAATAAACTTTTTAAAATTTATTATATATCTACTTACTTTTTTATGTGGATTTGTATTTATATTTTCGAAATATCCGAAGCATCAATATAATAAAAAGGTAAGTGTTTCAAATAACACTTACAAATACTTAGTCTTTTTGGTCTTTCTAGTTTTTATTGCATTGAAATTTTCTGTTATATCGCAATTTTCAGGATCATACATAGATGAATATTACCATATAATTAAAGGTTTACAGATAGATAATGTCGATGGATTTAATAATATATTTCAAACTCCTTATGTAAGAGGTTTAGATATATCTTTGCTCTGCTCTTTAATAATTAAAGTTTTTAATTTTTCAATATTCAATGTAAAACTTGTCCCAGCAATTATTGGTATTATAAATTTTTTTCTAGTTTACTGTATTTCCAAACAATTAATACAAAAAAAATGGTGGAGGATAGTTTTATTACTAATATATACTTTTAGTCCTTGGGTAATTTTTAATCATTTCTACATTAGATTTTACAGTACTCTCGAATTTTACATATTATCTCTAATATTATTATTTCTACTTTTATTTAAATATTTAGAGAATAAAAAGAGTTTTCTTTCGTTCTTTATTTTTGTCATAATAATTATAGATAATTTACTTTGCTATATACTAACAAATGACGCAGGACGATACATGATAATTCTTTTTACAATTATCAATTTTATTTTATTTTGCTTTAGATTTATACCACTCAACATAATAAATAAAAGATTAAAATATTTGAAATATTTAACGCCTATAATCATTATTGTTGGTTTAATAATATTTATAAAAGCAGATTTATTAAGTTATTTAAACTTTCTAATAAATGGAGATGTTACCTGGACTAGTGGGTATTATTTTAAATTTAATAATCTATTTTTAAATTTAAATATATTCTTTACAGTATGTTTTCTATCTGGTGTATTATTATTGAAAAGGATTGATAGTAAGACAAGAATTATTTATCTTGCATCTCTATCATTATTTATAATACACTTGGTCTCATCTCCAGATCTACAAATGACACGGACTATTTTATACTTTTTACCAGTATATTATTTGTTTAGTATAGTATTTATATCAAATTTAACAGTCTCGAAATTATTTAAATTTTCATTATTATTAATAATAAGTGTAACAATTTTTATTAATTTCCCAAAAGACTATCTATATGGTCCCTATATTCCTTCTGAAATTACCTATACTGATTTTGAAAGAGCATATAAAATATCAAGTAATTTATGTAAAGATGGTAACATATACATATTAACTTCGGCGCAATGGACAATACTTCCATATTATCATGAGAAAAATATTATGAGTGCTATTATTGATCCAGTCTATTTGTCAACATCACTTGATTACCTTATCGATAAACAAACAAATAAGATAGTTACAACTCCAGGTAATATACCAGTTGAGTTCGGACGTTCTTATGTTGATAAAATTAAGTATTCTGATAAACCGACATGTGTTATTACTTATTATGGTGTATATAGACCATCAATAGAGGGATCCGATTATACAGACTTATTTATAAATTTTTTTAAGATTAAATTTGACTTTAGAGAGGTACGTGTATATTATCATGCTTAGTTTCAATCTTCCTTAATAGCCCTATGTAGCAAAAATAAGTAAATAAGAAATCAGATAATAATTTTGTTACAACACTAGCATAGATAATACCAATTGCTCCAAAAATATTAATGAATAAATAATCTAATACAGTATTTAAACATCCAAAAATAATTAAAAATATCATATTTAATTTAGCATTACCGACAGCATACGAAAAGGCAGTAGGAATAATCGAAACTAAAATTTGAGTAAAATATACAATCAACATAGCATTATACATAATCCTCATTTCTTGTGTATCAAATTTACTCAAAAAGTGGAATACAATATTCTGTGCAAAAAATAAACTTCCCGATATTATTACAGCCGATAAAAATGTGAAAATTAATAACAATTTAAACTTTTTTATTATAAGTTTATGGTTATTATTTACATAACTTTTAGTAATTTCTGGCGATAGAACCTGTGCAATTACTGAAAATGGAATTAAAATTAATGTTAGTATTTTAAATATTACTTCATAATATCCAATCTCAGTAAAATAGCTATAATTCCCCAAAAATATTATATCCACACGACTGAATAAAAAGGCTCCAATCCCACTAATACCTATTAAAAATGCATATTTTCCAATATCAACAATAATTTTTTTATTTAATTTAAAATGTATTTTCTCAAGTCCGATAATTAAAAAAATAAATATCAAAAAATTGAATAATAATTGAGATAATAAAGCACCAAATAAACCGATTTTTGTAACTAAAATATAAGATAATACGATTGAAATTATACCTGCTAGAACTGTTGACAAAGATAATTTCTTAAATTTATCTAAACCTCTATAAATCCCATCTAATACACCATTCGCAGGTGCAATAAGAATTAAAGGTAATACAATATATATATTGTTCACATTATCACCAAACCATTGCTTTCCAAAAATGATAAAAATAATAAAAATAATTATTGATAAGATAAAGATAGGTAATGTGGCATTAAAAAAAACATATGGTATCTTTTCTTTAGAAGACTCAGTATATTCAGCAACAAATTTTGACGTAGAAAATGATATTCCAAAATCACTAAATAATACAATAAGACTAATGATAGCAAGAGTATAACTATATATTCCCAAATCATAATTATTTAAATTTATAGAAGCTAAAATGAATATTATAAATGGGATACCTTGCTTACTAAAAACCTCAATAAATCGCCAAAGTATATTAATTATTGTTTTTTTATTACTTTTTATAAATACCTTATAATTATTCATGATCTAATTTTTCTATTAATTCAATCCATTTTTTAATACTATTTGAAGCCTCATAATTCTGCAGAAAGTAATTATGTGCCTCTATAGAAATCTTTTCAGTATCATGGATACTATTTAATATTTTTTTAGCTAGTATTAGAAATTCATTTGCATCACTAGCAAATGGATAAGGAAAAATACCTGGAAAAGTATTTGCAACAATATTTGTTGTTATTACTGGAACACCTAAGGCCATACATTCTATAACTTTGATTTTTATTCCAGATCCTATCCATATAGGTGCGATAACAAGTCTACTATTACAAATAGAACTATCGAGATCAATTTTACTTAACATTCCAGTAAATAGTATTTGCTTATTATTTTCAAACTTAGCTTTAATTGATTCTGTATAACCGCCTGTAACTTTTAATGTTAGTTCTGGAGAATATTTTTGAATTTTATAAAAAACATTGTTAACAAACCAATCTAGTGCTTCAAGATTTGGTACAAAATTAACTGATCCATTAAATAGGATATAATTTGAATTGGAATTAAATTTCCAAGTTTTGTTAACGCGAGGTAAAACAATATTACACGAATATAAACTACAATTTTTACAACGTTTTAAGAAATACTCCTTATCTAATTTTGATAAAAATATTGTTATATGAGACTTTAAAATTACCTTTATTTGAAAATAATATAATTT
>Ga0194047_10001148_pt1 | contig 16633 bp, 14 predicted proteins | sample JunL225m_MetaG_2_FD_160070 | JGI IMG/M metagenome (GOLD analysis project Ga0194047, IMG submission 160070) | Anoxic zone freshwater microbial communities from boreal shield lake in IISD Experimental Lakes Area, Ontario, Canada - Jun2016-L221-5m | ecosystem: Environmental > Aquatic > Freshwater... | reverse complement strand
CTTTTGAATACCAGGGGCAAAAATGTTCTGCCGCTTCTCGTGCTTATCTACCTTCTAACCTTGCCCCTGCCATCAAAGAAAAATTGGTTAAGGCCATCAAAACAATGAAGATGGGTACCGTTGAAAATTTTTCTAATTTTGTGAATGCAGTGATTGATGAAAAGTCTTTTGACAATATTGCAAGCTATATTGATCGAGCAAAGAAAGATAGAAAAGCAAAAATTTTAGTGGGGGGCAATTACAATAAAAAACAAGGTTATTTTATCGAACCCACAGTAATTGAAACCACCGATCCTAAATATACCACCATGTGTGAAGAAATTTTTGGTCCGGTGCTTACCATTCATACTTACCCTGCCGATGCGTATGAAACCACTTTAAAAATATTGGACAGTACGTCAAAATATGCACTTACTGGGGCCATTATTGCTCAAGACAGAAAAGCCATTGAATTGGCTACCGTTAAGTTGAGACATGCAGCAGGCAATTTTTACATCAATGATAAACCAACGGGTGCTGTGGTGGGTCAACAACCATTTGGGGGCGCTAGGGCTTCTGGAACCAATGATAAAGCAGGCAGTATGCTGAATTTGTATAGATGGTTAAGTGCTCGAACAATCAAAGAAACCTTTAACCCACCTACCGACTATCAATACCCATTTTTAAAAGAAGCGTAATGCACTGTTTTTTGCTCTATTTTATGAGAGAAAACAGTATATTTGCTCCTCAAAATTAAAGGACTGTGGCCCAAAAATTTTCTAAAGAAACTTATCTGTATTGGTATGAATTGATGCAGTTAATCCGCCAATTTGAATTAAAATCGGAGGAAATGTATAAAATGGCGGGTAAAATTCGTGGTTTTTACCATGCTTATGTGGGGCAAGAAGCCATTGCAGCTGGTTGCATGACCGCTACGAATCAAGAAGACCCATTTATTACCGGATACCGTGACCATGGTTTGGCTTTAGCAAAAGGCGTAAGCCCAAATGCAGGAATGGCCGAATTGTACGGAAAAGCAACAGGTGTATCTAAAGGGAAAGGAGGCAGTATGCACTTTTTTAGCAAAGAACATTATTTTTATGGTGGGCACGGTATTGTGGGTGCTCAAATAGGAACTGGTGCTGGTTTGGCTTTTGCTGAACAATACCGTGGTTCTAAAAATGTGGTTTTATGTTTTTTTGGAGATGGTGCTGCTAGACAAGGTATGTTGCATGAGGTTTTCAACTTAGCCATGCTTTGGAAATTGCCTGTGATTTTTGTTTGTGAAAACAACAATTATGCAATGGGTACTTCGATAGAAAGAACAAGTAACGTAATTGATATTTATAAATTGGCAGATGCCTACGAAATGCCTTCTGATAAATTAGATGGAATGTCCCCCGAAGCGGTGCATGAAGGTATTGCTCGAGCAGCTAAAAGAGCCCGTGATGGTGAAGGACCTACCCTGCTTGAAATGAAAACCTACAGATACAAAGGACACTCTGTATCTGATCCTCAAAAATATCGATCTAAAGACGAAGTAGAAGAATACAAGGACCAAGATCCAATTACAAAAGTTTCTAAAACCATTTTAGAAAACAATTATGCTACTGCTGAAGATTTAAAAGCTATTGATGATAAGATTGCCCTTATAATTGAAGCGTCTGTGAAATTTGCCGAAGAAAGCCCTTGGCCAGATGACAGTGAATTATTAAAAGACGTTTACATCGATTCATCTTATCCATTTATTGTTGATTAATATATAATAAAAAAACATGAGCGAATTACACCACGAAAAACATCCATTTTTAGATTTTGTAAAAAACAATCAAAAAGCACTTATTTATGCATTGACTTTAGTTATTGTAGTTATTGCAGGATATTTTGGATATACAGAATTGTATCAAAACCCTAGAGAAGCCAAAGCCGCAGATGCCATGTATACCGCAGAACGATACTTTGCTATGGATTCTTCTAATTTAGTTTTAAATGGAGACGGTTCAAGTAAAGGAGTATTGTACATCATCAAACAATTTGGTGGTACCAATGCTGCAAATTTATCAAAATATTATGCTGGTATTAGTTATTACAGATTGAACGATTTTAATAAGTCTATTGAATATTTGAAAGATTTTTCAACCTCTTCTAGACAAGTGCAAACCATTGCTTATGGCACTTTGGGAGATGCTTATTCAGAATTGAAAAAAAATGAGGATGCCATCAGCTATTATAAAAAAGCAGGCGGATATTTTCCCGAAGATGATGCCATTTCCTCTGAATATCTATATCGTGCAGCAGCTTTATTGGAATTAAATGGTAAAGCCGATGAAGCAGTAGCCATTTACAAAGAAATTCAAACCAAATATCCTAAATCTGAAAAAGGGTTTAACGCAGATAAATACATTAATCGATTGAAGGTTCAGCCTTAATCTGACCCTTTAACATCGTAAAAAGGCATTCTCCACCAAATGTGGAGAATGCCTTTTTAATTTAAGTGCTTTTTTAAACCACAAATCTTATTTTTGAGCCATGACCATTCAGCTATTTATCCCTTGTTTTATGGATCAATTGTATCCTACAGCTGCTTACAATACCATTAAAGTATTGGAGAAAGCGGGATGTACAGTAAAATACAACGACAAACAAACCTGTTGTGGTCAACCTGCATTCAATGCTGGATTTTGGAGTGAATCAAAAGATGTTTGTACCAAATTTGTACAAGACTTTTATGGTACCGATTATATTGTAAGCCCTAGCGCAAGTTGCACAGGTTTTGTAAGGAACAATTATGGAAAGATATTTGAAAACAATGCTTTTCAAAGTCCAGCTAAAAAAGTGGCCACGCGTATGTTTGAGTTATCTGAATTTTTAGTAAAAATTTTAAACATAACAGATTTAGGGGCACAGTTCGAAGGCAAAGCAACTTATCATGATAGTTGCGCAGGTTTAAGAGAATGCAATATTAAAAAAGAACCCCGCGATTTATTGGCTGCAGTAAAAGGATTAGAATTAATTGAAATGAATGAAACGGAAACCTGTTGTGGTTTTGGTGGAAGTTTTGCAATTAAATTTGATACCATTAGTGTTGCCATGGCCGATCAAAAAATTCAAAATGCCATTCAAACCGAAGCGGAGTATTTAATAAGTACTGATTTAAGTTGCTTAATGCATATCGAAGGCCGATTAAAATTCAATGGGCAACAATTAAAAGTGATGCATTTAGCCGATGTATTGGCAAGTGGATACTAGTTTTCCAAATTTTTAAAAACCTCCCTATTCTTATGGCTTATTGGTTAATCAAATCAGAACCTTTTAAATATTCTTGGGATCAATTCAATAAGGATAAGAAAACTTTTTGGGATGGCGTAAGAAATTATGGAGCGCGTAATAATTTAAGATCCATGAAAAAAGGTGACCTAGCTTTTTGGTACCATAGCAATGAAGGCATGGAGATTGTGGGTATTGCCAAAGTAATTAAAGAAGCTTATCAAGATCCTACCACCGAAGAAACAGCTTGGTTGGCCGTAGATTTTGCACCCCATCAAAAATTAAAATATCCAGTTAAATTATCAGATGTAAAAGCCAATACCAATTTGGCCAATATGGCTTTGGTAAAATTAGGTCGATTGTCTGTACAACCTGTCACAGATAAAGAGTGGAAAGAAGTCATGAAGATGAGTGAAGGAAAATAAGTTATCTAAAAAAAACATAGCCAATTAAAATGGCAATTACTACGCCTATCAAATCTGCAAAAATTCCTGCCCATAAAGCATATCTAATTTTTTTAATGCCCACACTACCAAAGTACAATGCAATGATATAAAAAGTAGTATCTGCAGAGCCTTGAAAAATAGATGCTAGTTTTCCTACAAAAGAATCAGGCCCTTGATTTTGAAAAATGTCCAACATCATTCCTCTGGATCCACTCCCACTCAAAGGTTTCATAATGGCTACAGGTAAGGCTCCAATAAAGTCGGTATTCATTCCAGTCAATTGAATTAAATAAGTAAACCCATTAATGATATAACCCATGGCACCACTGTCTCTAAAAACGCGAATAGCAACTAACATGGCCACCAAATAGGGTATGATTTTTACAATCACATCAAATCCATTTTTAGCACCTTCAATAAATGCATCAAATACAGAAATCTTTTTATAAGCACCTCCTACTATAATACCAATAATAATCACCATTAATAAACCATTGCCCACTACTTTCGAAAAAACTTCTTTATTTGTTGTTGACAATGTGCTTACACCCATCATCACACCTACCAATAAAATAACCAATCCCAATAACCATCCTATCAATACTTTGTCCCATTTTAATTTTTGATACCAACCTACCATAATAATAGAAGCCAATGTGGTACCAATGGTTGCTAAAACACAAGGTATAAATATGCTGGTGGCATCTTGGGAACCAGCAGCCAATCGATAGGAAATAATGGTCAAAGGAATAATGGTGAGTCCACTGGTGTGCAATACCAAAAACATAATCTGTGCATTGGTTGCTTTTTCTTTTTCAGGATTCAAGGTTTGGAGGCTTTCCATGGCTTTTAAACCAAATGGAGTGGCAGCATTGTCTAAACCAAGCATATTCGCACTAAAATTCATCACCATATGGCCCATGGCTGGATGATTGGCAGGTACCCCTGGGAACAACCTACTTAAAAAAGGATTCATCCATTTAGCCAATTTTTGAATGGCCCCTGCTTTTTCTGCAATATTCATTAAACCTAAAAAGAAGACCATGGTACCTGCTAAAGGAAATGCGACATCCATTACCGAAGATTTAGCTGAATCAAAAATTCCATCTGCTAAGAGCTTAAAGATGCTGGTATCGCCTAAAAGGATCAATTTAAACAAGGCAATTACAAATGCAATCACAAAAAAAGCCATCCAAATAACATTCAAAGCCATATTCTATTGTTTGTGCTACTAATATAGCCCATTTTGGGATTAGAATTGTATTTTTGCGCTCTTAAAACAACACAATTTATGGCTTTACAGGCAGGCATCGTGGGATTACCAAATGTTGGGAAATCAACTTTATTTAATGCAGTAAGCAATAGTGCAAAAGCACAAGCAAGCAATTATCGTTTTTGTACTATTGAACCCAATGTTGGTTTGGTAGATGTACCCGATCATAGAATGCAACAATTGGCCGATTTAATCATTCCACAAAGAATTGTCCCTACCCAATTGGAAATTGTGGACATTGCTGGTTTGGTAAAAGGGGCTAGTAAAGGAGAAGGACTTGGCAATAAGTTTTTAGCCAATATTAGAGAGGTAAGTGCCATCATTCATGTAATTAGATGTTTCGAAGACGAAAATGTATTAAGAGAAGAAGGGGTCATTCATCCTATTGGAGACAAAGAAATTATAGAGACCGAATTGCAATTAAAAGATTTGGACAGTGTAGATAAAAAAATTCAACGTTGCGAGAAAATGGCGAAGACCGATCCAAAAGCAAAAGTAGAATTGGAAGTATTAATAAAATGCAAAGCTCATTTAGAACAAGGCAAAAGCATTCGATCTTTGAATTTGTCTAAAGAAGATGCTCTAGCCATTGCAGATAGTTTTTTATTGACTGAAAAACCTGTGATGTATGTGGCCAATGTAGATGAAAAATCGATGCATACGGGCAATAAATATTCAGAACTATTGGCGGCCATGGCCAAAGCAGAAGGTGCCGAAGTAATTATTATGTGCAATAATATCGAAGCTGAAATTGCAGAATTAGAAGATCCTGCTGATAAAGCTTTGTTTATGGAAGAATATCAAATGAAGGAACCCGCTTTGAATAGATTGATTCAATCGGCGTATAAATTATTAAATTTAGAAACTTATTTTACTGCAGGTGTACAAGAAGTGCGTGCCTGGACCATTGAGAAAGGCTGGAAAGCACCTCAGGCGGCCAGCGTGATACATACCGATTTTGAAAAGGGTTTTATTAAGGCCGAAGTAATTGCTTTTGATGATTTTATCAAATTCAAAAGTGAAGCCGCTTGCAGAGAGAACGGTAAATTAAGAATTGAGGGAAAAGAATATTTGGTGAAAGATGGCGATGTGATGCATTTTAGATTTAATGTATAATTAATGCTTTTGTATGTTTAAATTCATTGTTACATTATTATTAAGCGCTACTGTATTGTTAACTTCTTGTAATAGCAATAACAATGAAGGTGACAACAACAATGCCAACGCCATTGCAGCACCTACCAATTTAGAGTATGAAATTGTAAAAGTATTGCCACATGATACCAGCGCTTATACGCAAGGCTTAGAATGGGATGGAAATAGAATTATTGAAAGTACTGGCCTTGAAGGGAAAAGTATTTTACATATCTTGGATTCCAATCAAAAACAAATCGGAACAAAAGTAAAATTACCTCCTGTTGAATTTGGCGAGGGGGCTACCCTATTTAATGGGAAAATTTATCAATTGACTTGGAAAACACATAAGGTATATGTATACAATGCCAAAACTTTGGCCAAAGAAAAAGAATTGTATTGGCCTTATGAGGGTTGGGGCTTAACACATAATGACACAGCATTGATTGTTTCAACTGGCGAAAGCAATATCTATTTTGTAGATCCTATTACTTTTGCTATTAAAAAAACATTAGGCGTATATAATAATTTCGGTTATGTTAGCAATATCAATGAATTGGAATTTGTTAATGGTAAGTTGTATGCAAATATTTATGGACGCAATAGCATTGTAGTGATTGATCTAAATACTGGATTGATAAGCAATACAGTAGATTTTACTAATTTATTAGCACAAGCTGGAGTGAAATATGATCCTTTGACAGTAGATGGTGGGTATGTTTTAAATGGCATTGCTTATAAACCTAGTTCAAATACTTTTTTTATCACTGGAAAATGTTGGCCAGTATTGGTAGAGCTAAAAATAAAGTAATTACTAAAACACTGTTGTTTTCTTTTTTAATTCATAAATAACCGAGCTGGTGCGCTTATTATTTTTTAGTGCAACCAAGTTGGAAATACTCGCAATGATTCCAGCACGGATCATTCCAAAAATTCCTGTTTTTTTATACCTTTCACTTAATAAACTTACATAGTAGCTATCAAACCACATGGGAGTAATGCTCACCAGTTCCATTTTGTATTTTTTAGCTAAAAATTCCATGGAGCTAGGTGTAAAATGATACAAATGTCTTGGGACATCATACGCAGCCCAGTATTTTTTATAAAATTGAGCATCATAACTGGTATAATTGGGTACAGCAATAATTAATCTTCCATTGGGCTTCAATAGCTTATAAAAAGCACGTAAGTACCCATTCAAATCGTGTACATGTTCCAAAACATGCCAAAGCGTGATCACATCAAATTTATTTTCTTCTAAATTGAAAAGTGATTCAATGGGATCAATTTGTATGTTATAATTAGTGAAGGCCCTTGCTCTTGATGCAGCATCAGGCTCTAAAGCTCTTACATTCCAACCTTTTTTAGTCATTGCGTGGGCAAAAGCGCCCGTTCCAGCCCCTACTTCTAATAATTGACCCTTATACCCAGTAAATAAAGATTGAACCCAATTGGTTTTAGTATGGAGTGTGTGAATCCTTACTTTATGGTATAATTTATTGATTAAACCATTTTTATCATCTGTATGAGAAATATAGGATGGAAAATTATAATAAGGGGCAATGTCTTCTATATTCGGAATGGGGTCGGTATATTTTAAATTACAATGTGCACATTGAATAATTTGAAAACTTTCACGCGTTAAAGAATAATCTTTACTGTGTATTAAAAAAGCAATATCCTCTTGATTACAAATAGGACAAGGGGCAAATTTTTTATTCAAATTAGGCATCTTAAAGCGTTTTGTATAAGATGGCAATAAGGGCAATCATAGAAAGTACAATGGCCCAGATATACCAATTGTCTTTTTGGGGAACATTTGTAAGTTCCACATTCACTCTATTTTCGAGAGGTGTTATTTGGATTTCCTTTAAATAAACACTTGAATTGTATGAAGAAGTCCAAATGTAATCAACAGCTGTTTTTGATATCGAACCAAATTTACCGAGAGGTAAAATAGCATCTTCATTTTCAAAAACAGATTGTATGTATTGATCTAATTGAACCACAGCTTGTTCATAAGAAATTTCTAACTGATCGGCTAAGTAATGGTAAAACAATTTATCAGGCTTTGTTAAGGATGCATCTAATACAATTGATTCTCTAGGCGCTATTAAAACATCATCAACCCAAGTTGCCTCTTGCTTTTCTAAATGAACCCAGCCAATATTAGGTAAGACCAATTGGCCATTTTTAGCAAAATATTGAGTTAGAACTTTTAACATAAATTATTTATGAAACGAATATACAACGCCTGTAATTAATTGTAAGCCTAAAGAAGGATAATCTGCCCATCGTTGGTAGGGTTTGTCTAATAAATTATCTGCTTTAAACCATGCTTTCCAAGATGGCGTCCATTGATAGGTTAATCCTGCATTCAAAACCAAACTATTGCTTAGATCTACAGGGAGATTTTTGCTATTGGAAAGTGCTGCTCCCGTCCAATAATTGAATCCCCCATCTAATGTCCATTTTTTATTAGGCGTCCAACTTAAAGCCGAATTCAATTCTAAAGGAAGGATGCCCCAAGGTTTGTCATTTTCTTTTATTGAATTAAATTGAATGTATTTGAAATTATTTTGGAACAATAATTTATCACTGAATTGATACCTTAGATTTCCCTCCAGCTCGATGGTAATGGCTCTATATTCAAAAATTGATTTGTATTTTAAGCCAGATTGTGTAGTATTGAATGCTAGAATTTTATCATTATTTAAAATCCGATTGAATAAAGGTAAATTTCTATAATCATTTAAGGACAATCCAATACCATATTTAAGATTTTTAGAAGCGTTAATTTCAACACCAAAATTTTTCTTTTCTTGAGTGGTAATTTTCATATCTGTTGGTGCTGCAATCCAAGGATTGATCGTAGCCAACATAGTATATTGATTATTGGTTAAAATAGTATGCCATCCTCCCAATAAAGTTATGGTGGTATCGGCAAGTTTTTTTCTAAAATCCAGCGCCGGATTAAAGGTATAAACGCCATTTGTAATGTTGGAACTTGCACCTAGTTTAAAATTGGTTGCCCATCTGATAAATTCTAAGGAAGGTTCCATATTTAAAATGCCATTGTCAACTTTATTCCCAGTTGCTAATTGGTATTCATTAAAATTATAGGAGAAATTAAAATTGAATTTTACATTGTTTTCAAATTTAATAAATAGTGGATTGTAAATTTCAAACCAAGTATTTTTCGCATTTTCTGTTCCGGTAAAATGTTCAATTTTAACAATAGGACTAATTAAAGAAAATAAACTTTTATCATTTGAATTGACCCATTTAAAAGCCCCACCCATATGAGAAAAGCTTTGTTCAAAGTTTGAATTAGGTAAATTAGTAGCATCGTCCACCAATCCATATCGATACCGTTGACTGTTTTGGTAAAATATTTGAGTGTGCAAATGATTTTGTTCACCAACCTGGATATCACTTATGTATTTAATTCCAAAATCTTTAGTGGTTTGCAAGTGTAAAGCACCTTGAGATTGTTCATTGAATAAGGAAATGGAATGAATATTAGAAGCATTGTCAGTAAGTGTTGTATTGAAGTCGATGAGGTAGCGGGCATAATTCCCATATCCAAATTTTAAACTTGCTAGATTGTTATAAATTTCAGTTGGCAATAATTTGTAAGTTCTAGGCACCAAGGCAACTGGCTGGTATTGAAAAGACAAGTTTTGGCTAGGCACTTGATAATTCATTTGTAAAGTAGTCGTATCGCTTTGCGCAGTAGCAGATGTAAAACTTATTTTGGCAACATTTTTTAACTGTGGTTTAAATGCAGACAATATATTGACCACTTTTTCTGGAACAGTGTCTAATTTTAAAGTTTTAGCTTGGCTTGTAGCTTGTGGCACTTCATCTTTAAAAATTACTCGATCAATATTATTTAAATGACCCTTTTTCTTTTTCGTATTTTTTTTACTATTTCTTTTCTTTTTAGCAACTGCTGTTTTTGAAACAGTGGCTTTATTTTTCTTAGTTAGCTTTTTTTGCGCTTCTCCACCCACCGAAACAAATATCAGTGTTAAAAATAAAAGGCAATATTTAAAGAAATGGTTCATAAGTTTTTTATTTAATTGTTGATTGTTCATTCAACAATTTTAATTTTTCAGCGGCAACTGCCTTTAGCTCTCCAATACTTGCATTTTCTGCAACACTCTTATAGGTGGCGATGGCATTAAAGTTGTCTTTTTGTGCTACGTAAATATCCCCTAACAATATATAGGCCTTGGTCATCCAATATTCATATGCAGCTTGTTTTTTAATCATTTCAAATGCAGTTTTTTCAGCTAGCGCTAATTTGCCTTGAAATAAATACAATTGCGCCAATTCAAAATGTGCTTCTGCCGAAATCAAAGAATGTCCATTTTTTAAGATTTTGGATAGCATTTGAATTGCTAATAGGGTGTCTTTATTTATTAATGATTGATGATAAAGAGACATATTAGCCATTTCAATATCATCCGTAGCACTTAATTTATCTTCTAGAATCATATTGGCCACTTTCGCAGACTCATTCCATTTGCCAGACTTATAAGCACATCTTAGCAACCCCTTTGTTGCTTCTGTCTTATTCTCTTGTTGGATGGCTATGTTATTTAAGATGGTGAAGTATTTTTCTGCTAAATCATATTGTTTGAAATTGAAATAATTTAACCTTGCAGCTAATAATGATGCTCTTTCTGCAAATTTATTAGGTGCTTGCTCGGCAACTCTTGCAAAGTAAAAAGCAGCGGTATCATAATGTTGTTGTGAATAATTGATTTCGGCAACTAAATTATTGGCATCCAATTGATACTTTCCAGTTGGAAATAGGTTTAAGTATTTACTAAATCCTTGTGCAGCTTCTGTATATTTATTCTGTTCATATTTGATTGTTGAAGCTCTATAGATTAAAGAATCTTGCTCACTAAAAGACAATGGCTTGCCAAATTCATTCATAAACTGGACAAACATTTCTGGTTTTTGATCTTCAATAAATATATTTCTAATAAATTCAATGGCATTATCCGTTTCTATTGATTTTGGATAATTGGTATACAATTCTCTAAAATTTTGTAAGGCAGCATCGTTTTTATTCAAGTTAAAATATACCAATCCTAATTTATAATAAGCCTGAGGAAAATAACTCATGGCAGTTTTATCAATGGTTATTTTAGCTAAAGGTGCAATGGCATCTTGAAAATTCTCTTGATTGATATAGGTATCTGCTAATTCCATTCTTGCATCGTTGATATAAGTAGAATTAGGGAATTTGATGTCAAAATTGCTCAGGATATTTAATTTATCTTTTGGCTTGTTCATGCCGCCCAAGACAATTGCTTTTTGTAAAGTTGCATAATCTCTATAGGTCCAACCTAGATCAATAATTTCCTGATAAGATTCCAGTGATTGCTTCATTTGCTTTAACATCATTTGACAATCGGCTGCTCTTACAAATGCATCTTTTTGATATTTGTCTGCATTGGATGCAGGAATTGAATTGGTTATAGCTGCAAAATTAGTGTATGCATTTGGGTAGGCACCTGCTTTCAAATAACAATAGCCAAGCGTATATTTAGCATGCAATATTCCAATCTCTCCTATTTCTACAGGTGTGAGCAAGAACTTTTCTAAATAATCGGTGGCATCTTGAATTCGACCCATTTTATAAGAAAGTTCACCCAACCAAAATAAAGTAGATGGCAATACTTTATAATTGTAAGGAATATGAAGCAATTGATACAATAAAGCATACCCTTTTTCAACCTGTCCTTCATTTAAATACATTGTGGCACGTCCGTATAAGATGACTGGGTATTGTTTTAATAAATCTAAAGAAGGTTGCTCAATGGTATTGTAAGCATCAAAGGCTTGTTCATAATTATTATTTAAAGCCAAAGCACTTACCCACAATGATTTTGCTTCTGTTATGAATTCAGATTTGGGATAATTCTCAATGAATTTATCTAATGTAGTAATGGCATTGCCATATTCTTTTAATTCGGCACTTAATTTCCCATAATTAAATAAAGCAATTTCTTTTTGAACTAAATTTTCGCTTTTGGTGGCGCATAATAAAAATGCATTTTTTGCCCCATTTTTATCATTAACCTTTAAGTAAGAGGTTCCCAATAAGTACATACTGTTTTGACCTAAAGAGTCTTCAATGGAGGCCAAAGACTTAAAACCTTCTATAGCGTTTTCCCATTGCTCATTTTGAAAATAACAATAAGAAAGTTGATAAACATCCTGTTTATCGGGGTGTGTATTGTTTTTAACATAAGACGAAAGATATGGAATTGCCTTTAGATAAGCCTTCTTTTCAAACAACAAGTGACCCATTAATTGTTGTAATTGTAAATTATAAAATTGACCTGGTAATTTTATTGCAGCCTCACATTGTTCCATAGCGGCATTCACCTCTCCCATAAAATAATAAATCTGGCTCATATAAAATGGGGTTAAGCTTGCATAAGCGTTATTGGCTGAAGCAATTTTAAATCCATTTAAAGCAAGTGTAAAATCCTTTTTTTGTAAAGCAATAAAACCTGCATAATAATTCGCATTGGTATAATAAGGACATTCTTTTATTTGCCTTACGCTGCCCAATAAACCTTCGGCTTTTGCCCAATCCCCCTTTTTAAAAGCAAGGTACCCTTTAAAATAATTCATCTCAATTATTTCAGTATTGGCCAATTCTTCAATATGAACCTGCGCAAATGCGCTAAGGGCTTTATCGTCATCTTGCTTTTTGAAATAATACTTACCTAATAAAAAATTAATCTTTGAAGTATAAATTTTGTTATTGTTTTCACTTAACCACTTTTCGGTGGCATTGGCAGCATTGGGTTTGTCTAAAATTAAAGAAAGTGAAAAATAATAATAATTGATGTCTTCTTGATTTGGAGAAAAGGTATAAGCAGATTGAATTTTTTGAAATGCAGCAATGGTGTCCCCCTGTTTCAAGGCTTGTACACCTTGTTCAAATAAACCATTCAATGGATGATGTATTTGCCCGTTTTGCCCAAAACTCAAAAAGGAAGGCAAAGTGAACAGGGTTAGAAATGATATGGAACGAATGATAAATCGCATTGATGGGCTGTGTTTAATAATATCCTAAAATTAAGCTCTCTTTATAAAACGATTAAATAATAGCGCTTATTGTGGAAAAACAGATTTCATTCGTAATTTTGTACACAATTACAATAAATATGTACGAACATCAAACTACAGTCAGAGTAAGGTATGCCGAAACGGATCCTATGAACGTTGTTTATTATGGGAATTATGCCCAATATTTTGAAGTGGGAAGGGTTGAAAGCTTTAGATCACTTGGGTTTAGTTATAAAGTAATAGAAACATTGGGCATAATGCTACCAGTAGTAGAGCTTAACATAAAATACTTAAGACCTGCTAGATATGATGATTTATTGACCATTAAAACCCAAATCAAAGAATTGCCCAATGATCATAGAATTTTATTTCATCAAGAAATTTACAATGAGGAAGGAAAACTGTTAACCATTGGCATGGTCAAATTATATTTTATGGATGAAAAATTAGGAAAAAGAGCAATGATGCCTAGTTTGATGCTTGAAAAACTAAGCACTTATTTTAGTTAAACCCCTACATTTTAGTTTACTTTGCAATCAAATAAAACCATTCAATGGATTCTATAAATGCAACCATCATCACTATTGGAGATGAACTCTTAATTGGACAAGTGATTGATACCAATAGTGCATTTATTGCGCAAGCTTTAAATAAAATTGGTGTGGCAGTAGTCAATAGAATTGCCGTAGGTGATGATGCCGAAGCCATTAAAGATGCTTTAGATGCTGCTGCAGTAAAGAATAAAATTGTCATCATAACCGGCGGCTTAGGCCCTACTGCAGATGATATAACCAAACCTTTACTGAATAATTATTTTGGAGGAAAGCTAGTTGTTCACGAACCTAGCTTAGCGCATATTACCTATATTTTTGAAGAGATTCATAAACGCCCAATGATAGATCGAAATCGCAAACAAGCCGAAGTGCCTAATGTTTGTGAAGTTTTGTTTAATGAGAAAGGCACTGCACCTGGGATGTTGTTTAAAAAAAATGGGGTCTTTTTCTTTTCATTACCAGGTGTGCCTCATGAAATGAAATGGTTAACAGAAACACATGTAATACCCATTATTCAAAAAAACTTTAGCTCCAATTTTATAGGTCATCGTACTTTATTAACTGCAGGTATTGGCGAATCTTTTTTAGCAGAATTGATCGCTCCATTTGAGCAAGCCTTGCCTAGTGAAATTAAATTGGCATATTTACCCAATTTTGGAATGGTTAGACTAAGATTAACAGGATCCAATAGCGATGAACAAATTTTAAATAAAACATTGAACAGTCTGTTTGAGTCTTTAAAAAAAGCCGTAGTAGATTATTTAGTAATAGATGCAGATGAACCTATGGAAGTGGTGGTGGGTAATTTGCTCAAAGCAAAAAACCATACTGTAGCCACTGCAGAAAGCTGCACGGGTGGTTATATTGGTCATCTATTGTCTAAACATGCTGGTTCTTCTCAATTTTATACGGGTGGAATTATTAGTTATGACAATCGTATCAAATCTGAATTTTTAGATGTTTCCCCAAGTATTTTACAGACCGTAGGTGCCGTTTCCAAAGAAGCAGTAGAACAAATGGCACTAGCTGTTAGAGCAAAAATGGGAACTGATTATGCCATTTCAGTGAGTGGTATCATGGGGCCATCTGGCCAAACCGATGAAAAGCCCCTGGGTATGGTTTGGATTGGTGTAGCCAATAAGGAGAAAGTTGTGTCAAAACTGTTCTATTTAAGGTTTGACAGAGCCCGAAATATTGAGGTTACCGCTACGCAGGCCATAAATTTACTTAGGTTGCTAATAATCAATAAGATTTAGTCTTATTTTTGCTAAAATTAACCCTTATGCCAATTGTCGATTTGGTTTTGCCTAAGTTGGGTGAAAGTATCATGGAAGCGACCATTTTAAAATGGCATAAAAAAGTAGGTGATACCATACAATTAGACGAAACATTATTGGATATAGCAACAGATAAGGTAGACAGCGAAATACCTTCTACTGCCCAAGGTGTTATTACAGAAATTTTATTTGAAGTAAACAGTGTGGTACCTATTGGCACTGTAATTGCAAAGATTCAATCCGATAAAGCAAGTTCTAATTCTAATGATTCCATTTTAGAAACCATCGTAGAAAATATTGCCCCTCCTGTTAAAACTAACATTGAGCAAACCCAAACATCTATAAAAGAAGTTGTGGTAGAAAACGAAGTGCCATTTATCCCGAATGTGGCTCCCCCTTCTTCGCTTTTAAATCAAGCCATCCATGAGGAATTGCCAAATGGTGATACGAAGTTCTTCTCGCCTTTGGTGATGAATATTGCACAAAATGAAGGAGTAAGTATGCAAGAGCTGCAATCAATCAATGGCACAGGTAGCAAAGGGAGAGTGACCAAAACAGACATTATTGCATTTATAGCTTATAAAAAAATTCAAAGTAACCAAATTCAGCATATTGATAATCAGAATGCTAATAATCTTATTGAATCAAAAGGTATTTTAACTAAGCCAACTACAATTTACGATTCTAACGAAAGTAATTTTACTGGGTCTATACATGCAAAATTGTCCAATCCAGCCGAAGTAGTTGTCAATGGGCTTACTGAGATGATAGAAATGGATAGAATGCGCAAGTTAATTGCGAAGCATATGGTGGAAAGTGTTCAAACCAGCCCACATGTAACTTCCTTTGTGGAGGCAGATGTTACCAATATGGTAGTTTGGAGAGATAAGGTAAAGCAGCTATTTGAAAAAAGAGAAGGCATCAAATTAACTTTTACCCCTATGTTTTTAGAATGCATTGCTGCTGTTTTGGAACAATACCCAATAGTAAATAGTAGTTTGCAAGGAGATCAAATTATTTTAAAAAAAGACATTAATATTGGAATGGCTACCGCCCTTCCATCTGGAAATTTAATAGTTCCCGTAATCAAAGGAGCCAATCAATTAAGCATTGTGGGCATCAGTAAAGCTGTAAATAATTTATCCATTGCAGCAAGAAATAACCAATTAAAACCACAAGATACCCAAGGAGGCACTTTTACAGTTACCAATGTAGGCTCTTTTGGAAGCATTATGGGCACACCCATCATCAATCAACCACAGGTGGCCATCTTGGCTTTGGGCGCCATAAAAAAGCGTGCTGTAGTCGTAGAGACCCCATCAGGTGATGCCATCTTGGTTAGACATATGATGTTTATATCAATGAGTTATGACCATCGTATTGTAGATGGTGCCATGGGGTCAAAGTTTTTGGCAGCAGTAGCAAAAGCTTTTGAAGCCTGGGATGCAAACAGACAGTGGTTCCAATATTTATAAAAGCTGTTTCCAAAATAAATTAAGTCCTCCCTTATTCGTTTTTTAAACTTTTAATTTATTTATTTGTTTTAAATATAAATTAGTAGGCATATGAAATGGATGTTCACAGTTGGCTTATTTATAT
>Ga0194047_10001147_pt1 | contig 16643 bp, 16 predicted proteins | sample JunL225m_MetaG_2_FD_160070 | JGI IMG/M metagenome (GOLD analysis project Ga0194047, IMG submission 160070) | Anoxic zone freshwater microbial communities from boreal shield lake in IISD Experimental Lakes Area, Ontario, Canada - Jun2016-L221-5m | ecosystem: Environmental > Aquatic > Freshwater... | reverse complement strand
CCTCCCTGAGAATCCTGCAATTCGTTTTATCTTTCCAAGCGCTCCAAGCATGCCTGTGACTGTGAATGGCGGCTATGTTATGCCAGCTTGGTATGACATTGTTGGCAGAAATCTCATGGATCAAGAGGATGGTGAGGGCATTAAACGTTCAGCTAAATCCATCGTAGAACTCATTGAGAGAGAAGTTGAGCGTGGCATTGCTTATCAAAACATAGTCCTTGTGGGATTTTCTCAAGGCTGCGCTATGGCGCTTTATATTGGCTTACGCTTACCCCATCCACTTGCTGGCATTATTGCCCTTTCAGGTTACCTGCCGCTAGCCATGTCGCTCGATCTTGAGAAGCACCTAGCCAATCAGAGTACCCCCATCTTTATGGCGCATGGCACTTATGATCCGGTTGTAGCCATGGATCGTGCTCAAGCCTCCTATGTTCTATTAGAAAAGTTGGGTTACCAAATAGACTGGAATGAATACCCAATGGAGCATTCTGTGAATCACGAAGAACTTGTTGATATCTCTCGATTTTTACAAACAGTGCTACCCAAAAGTACCGCCTAAAGCGTAAAACATTAGGCGGATTATTTTTAGCGATGTGTGTTCAATACCTCACTAGCATTAACGTTGACTGGGTCAAGACCCACTTTAATCTGGAACTCCCAAGCTCAGAAGCACATGATGTTTTTCCCACTTATCCTGGACCAGTTGTTCTGAAAAGTCACAACTCCGAACGCTCTGCAATTGGACAAGCACGCTTTGGCTTAATTCCATCATGGGCAAAGGATGGGAATTTCGGTAGAAAAACTTACAACGCCAGAGCAGAAACAGTATCTGAGAAACCATCCTATAAAAATGCTTGGCTTAAGCGACACTACGCATTAGCGATAGCCGACGCATTTTATGAACCCAATTATGAAACTGGTAAAGCGGTTCGCACCAGCATTAGACAAGCCAATGGCGAACCAATGGGAATTGCCTCTATCTGGGATACCTGGACCGAGCCCGAAACAGAAGAGCTGATAGTGACATTCTCCATGCTTACCATCAATGCTGATGAGCACCCTATCATGAATCGTTTTCATAAACCTGAAGATGAGAAACGTACGATCGTGCCTCTGAAGCCCGAGTTATTTCAAGATTGGTTAAATGCCACTCCAAATACAGCAAGAGATCTTCTCAGTCTTTCCTCAATACCAGAACTAACATTCTAAGTAGATTTCTTTAAATACTGCTTAATCTTAGGCACTCTCAAAGTCAGAAGTAGTAATAGGACGAGGGCATAAATTGCCACAGTGCCAACATCATTCTTACCAGCTTTATGCCACCAGTAGTGCGCGATAGCTGTGCAAGCAATGACATAAACTAATTTATGTAACACACTCCAATATTTACCCAGGCTACGAACTGCCCAATGATTGGAGGTCAGCGCTAATGGTATTAACAATACAAAACTGATAAAGCCCATTGTGATAAATGGCCTATCCATAACATCTTTCAGCATCGCATGTAAATCAAAGTTCTGATCAAGCCAGAGCCAAATTAAAAAATGGATAGCTGCATAAAAAAAGCAAAAAAGTCCAAACATTCGCCGCATCTTGATCCATATTACCCAATTAGTCAGGAGGCGTAATGGGGTCATTGCCAAAGTAATGCATAAAAATACTAAGGCCCAAGTTCCTGTCGAGCGGGTTATCCACTCTACCGGATTGGCACCTAAGTCATCGTGCGTCCCAAGCCAAATTAGACGAATCAAGGGCAACAGCGAGAGGATAAAGAAGCTAGGCTTTAAATAAGACATAAGACATATTAGACGACTTACGTTTCAAGATATCGGAATAAGAAAAAGCCACCTTGCGGTGGCTTTCACAGAAATCAAACGACGATTAAGCCAAGCTCAACCCCTCTTTATATAGCGGGAAGTTTCGAACTGGTCTTCCAATGGCTGCAGAAATCGCATTTGCTACGGCAGGACCGACTACACAAATCGTTGGCTCTCCTACTCCTCCCCAAAAATCATAAGTAGATACGAGCACAGTTTCGATGCGTGGCGTAGAAGCAAGCTTGAGCAAAGGATAAGAATCTAGGTTTTGCTCCTTGATGCGGCCATTCTCAACGGTAATCTCGGGGTTAAAAATTGCCCCCAAGGCCATTGCAACTGAGCCCTCAATTTGTTCACGGGTGAGGTATGGATTTACGATGTGCCCAGCATTTAATGCAAACACCAATCGATTGATCTTCACAATATTATTTTGGACAGACACCTCTGCAACGCATGCAGAGTAACTGGCATATCCCATAAACTGAGCCACTCCTCTAAAGTTACCTGCAGGCAATGGTTTTCCCCAGTTCGCTTTTTGGGCCGCAGCATTTAAAACACCTAAATGCTTAGGATGACTTTGCATTAAGGCTTGTCTAAATTGCACAGGATCTTTGCCTGCAGCTTTGGCACACTCATCCATAAAGCATTCCATGAAGATGCCATTTTGGTTTGTGTTTACGCCGCGCCATGGCCCAACAGGCACATGGGTATTCTTCATAACGTATTCGGTCAGCAAAGTAGGGAAGGTATATCCCAACTGAGCATCCGGACCTTTTTCATAAAAGCCCTGAAGTTGGCGCTCATCTTTACCGTCTTTGATAGATTGAGGTGATGCCAGCGCATTAATGGATTGACCGGCCACTTTAATATGCATACCCGTTACATTGCCAGAGCCATCAAGACCAGCAGTCATTTTTGCCATCGCTATCGGGTGGTAAAAATCGTGCGTCATATCTTCTTCACGACTCCAAAGGACTTTAACAGGCACTCCAGGATAGGCTTGAGCTACCTTAGCTGCATATCTGACAAAGTCTTGCGTAGAGCCACGACGACCTAAACCACAACCTGAATCTAATTTATAGATTTCGCACTTTTCTAGCGGAAAGCCAGTGGCCTCAGATAGCGCAGCAAAAGATCCTTCCCCATTTTGCGTTGGAACCCATGCTTCTGCGCGATCGCCTGTAATCTTCACAGTAGCATTCATCGGCTCCATGGTGACGTGAGCACGAAATGGCGTGTAATAAATGGCCTCTACTTTTTTGGCAGATCCAGAAATCGCTGCAGGTGCGTTCCCTTCTTTACGTTGCCAAAAGTCTCCTTGCTCATCTAATCCATCGCGCATTAATGTATAGATGTCGGCTTGTGAAACATTTGCACCCTTACCTTCATCCCACACAATCGGTAAAACATCTAAAGCAGTCTTGGCACGCCACCAGGTATCCGCAACCAAGGCAACGGTATCGTCATTGACCCTAACAACGCCTTTAACGCCACGAAGGTTTTTGACTTTAGACTCGTCATAACTCACCAACTTTCCACCAAACACAGGACAGGATTTCACGGCAGCGCAAAGCATGCCGGGAAGCTGTAAATCTGTACCGTATACCTTTGTGCCGTTAACCTTATTGGCTGTATCGATACGTGCATATGGCTGTCCAGCCACCTTCCAAGCTCTAGGATCTTTTAAGGTGATGGACTTTGGATCGGGTGGAGTCAAAGTTGAAGCCAGCTCAGCCACTTTCCCATAAGTCGTTTTACGTCCTGTTGGGACGTGAGTGATAACACCCTTATCAACTACTAATTCACTAACGGGAACATTCCATTGATTGGCAGCAGCCTGAAGGAGCATGATGCGTGCAGCTGCTGCACCACGACGAACGTAATCTTCTGAAATCCGGATTCCACGGCTACCACCGGTGCCATGCTCGCCCCACACGCGCTTGCGTACCAAACTTTGCCCTGGGGTAGCAGATTGTGTTTTAACTTTTTTCCAGTTGCACTCTAACTCTTCGGTTACTAATTGCGCCAAACCAGTACGCGTGCCTTGACCCATTTCGGAGCGAGCGATTCTGATAAATACAGTCTCATCAGGTTTAATGCTGACCCATGCATTGACCTCTGCTTCACCAAATTGTGTTGGCGTATTGGGATCATATTTGCTGTCTGCTTGCGCAAAAGCAAGCTCAGGTAATGCGCCTATTCCCAACATCAAGCCACCACCTAACACGGTACCCTTGATAATAAAATCGCGACGAGAAACGTTTTCTAATGTCTTATTCTGTATGTTCATGATCTTCCCCTTAACCACGTGTCGCTAGAGAAGCGTTATATTGAGCGAGGACATCTGCTAATTTTTTCTGCCCAGATGCCACATGTATACCATCCCGAATCTTTTGATAAGTGCCGCAACGACATACATTGGACATCGCATTATCAATATCAGCATCGCTTGGCTTCGGATTTTTCTTGAGTAAAGCAGCTGCTGCCATTACTTGACCTGATTGGCAATATCCGCATTGAGGAACATCCAATGCAATCCAAGCTTTTTGAACTGGATGAGAATTGTCTTTAGAGAGCGCTTCAATCGTCGTAATTTTGGCTGCTCCTACAGAGGATACTGGTACTGAACAGGAGCGCACTGGCTCACCATTCATATACACAGTGCAGGCACCACATTGCGCAACGCCGCATCCATACTTTGTTCCTGTTAAGCCAACGACCTCGCGAATAGCCCACAGTAAAGGCATATTCGGCTCTACATCAATATTATGAATTTGACCATTAATGCTTAATTGCATTCCTATCTCCTTTGTCTATTTTCAATACTTTCTTATGGTTTTAGATGACTATAAATCATTATTGGCACAAAGATCTGACCCTCTAATTTATCAAGGCTTTCCGACTGGACGTAGGCCATTATCGGTAAAAACCCTAGAACCCCAAGCCGATTGCATCAAAGCAATCAATGGGGCTAGCTGTGCCTGATCAGGGTCTTTACACCATAGAGAATAGCGAGTGGCTAGCTCAATATCCCTTGGAAAAGGGCCTAACAAACTTTCGGGCCAGGCTTGTATGATTTCGCTCACCTGAGTAATACCCAACTCCACCTTTTTTGCTTTGACCAGCTTCATTGTCTCTACACCATCAGGGGCCAAGATCGCTTTCGCCATTACTTCTTTTTCAATACCAAGTTGCTGGATTAAGGATTGAAAATATCGACCAACTGTCGCACCTCTGGCGGGATCTGAGAATGCAATACTGCGCGCATTTAAGAGAACAGCTCTTAACTGCTCGCTAGTATCGATGGCTTGTTTTACCTTGCCAGAAGTTGCGATTCCAGCGACAGTATCTGCAAGCGCAATCGGGGCTGATGCTTTCAATCTACCCATCTTTAATGCTTCTTTAATCCTAGATTCAGTGGTGATCAAGCAGGTGCTCTTGGTATCCTCGAAAAAATGCTTCTCTGCGGCTCCAGCAGTATCAAAAGAATTTATGACTCGATCACCGGTGTTCAAGCCATTAAAGGCATCAGCAAATTGCAACATGGGGAGTTTCACACCAGCAGCTGAATAGATCCGTAAATCCATTGACCAGGCTGACGATGAAAATAGACAAGTCCAAAAGAGAGCTAGTGATAGTAATTTTTTGACCGTCATCTACTAATCCATATATTCAACAAAGAAAACTCAGACGAGGTCAGTGGCTCAGCGAGAATAATGAGACTCATCATCGTCAGCAAAATCATAAAAATAGTTTGCGGGATAGTCATGAGGGTCGCAGATTTTGCCGATGGGCAAATCCGCATGGCATAGGCATGCGTTAATACTAAAGCAATCACATGCCCAAGAATAATTGAACATACCGCTAGATACCAAATCTGACTGACATCAATCAAGCCAATGACCGGTCGATATTGAGCGCCTCCAAAAAGATTCCAGCCGAATCCAAAGGGATCAGAGATTAAAAAAATGATACTTTGACCCTGATTTAATAAGCTTGAGAAATTATGAGCAAAGAGATAGGCAATCGCTATGGGAATGAGAGGACGTGAAAAAAGTTGAATGATCTGACCAATGGAGATCGATGACACAATTTGATGTGATAACCAACACGCGAAATAGTAAGCGCCAAAAAAAGCAAACCAAAGAGCGATCAAGCCAATAGTTCCCTCTAGGTAACCATTGCCTAGACTAGGGTCGAGCCCAATTTTGCTTAAAGCTTCTTGAAAAAATGGCCATGCACCACTCCCATGAATTCCATCAAACAATACGATGATTAACATCGCAATAATGAAAGCTGTTAATCCCTGAGGTGCGTCATACTGGTCCCTAGACAATAAAATCCCGCGTCCGGGTAGTCTTATAGTCACTCTTGATGGGTGCGCTTGAAAACCCAATACCCCGAACTCCCCGAGCAAATTAAAACAGATCGAGAAAAAGTCAAATTGCTTAATCCATACCGTTTTTCCAAATACTGCCATACCCAACATGCTGACAATCGTCCAAATCAGCACGAAGGTAGTGATCTTTTGCGGCACGAATGCAATTGGATAAACGACCTCCATCCATCCCCACACTAACAAAAAGACCGTTGCAGGATAGACTCCCACTGTATCTGGCAGCGTAAGGGTTAGAAAAGGTCTTTTTAAACCAAAGTATTGCAAGGTCTGATGAAGACAATCAAACAATACGCTCCATGGATTGACGAGAGGCCAAAAATTTCCCACAAGGGAAATACACAAGGAGAAACCAACCCACCAATTGATCCAGATAAAAGTTGGGGCTAAATTCATCAAAGGATTTTGGGGGCCAAAATAACCTGCCGCGATGACTACTATCAGCAGCAATAAACTCATTGCCTGAAAAAAATAGATTGGCCAACCAAGCAAAGGACTCTTTGGGCAGACAAAGGTGTGTTGCCCCTTCCATCTATCTAAGTATGGCCAATACTGTGTAGCTATCAAAATGAGTAAAAAACTCAATCCCAATATCATGGCACTACCAATGAGAAAAATTTCTAAGGGAATTGGCAGGTCATAGCGCTCATCAAAACTATGGGCACCCACGCTAAGTGGACTGCATAAAATACTGAATACTGAGCTAACGAGTAAGAAACGCACTAGTTCGGATAGACCTCTAGTAAGGCCAAGGGCTCAGAATGATGAATCCCTTTGCCGCGCCCACTCTCAGGATGCCACTCCACTCGATAACGGCCAGTAGCAGTGGCAGTGAATGAATACAGAGTGGGTTTCTGCGTTTTGATGATCTGGTCGACATGGTAGGCATGAATGTGGAGCTCGCCATCTGCATCGCTGAGAATTTTCCAGCGAATCTGGTCACCCTTTTGCACCTTCATTAAGTAAGACCCTTTTGGAACCTTACCATTTTGAATATTCAACTCAAACTCCCTCTCTGCAGCCTGGCAAGTGAGCGCAGCGAGTACGAAGATACCCGCTAGCGCTAACCTCATCAGATTCAGAGAATCTAAACCGAATGACTTCATTACTACCGATCAGCCTCTTTCCAATTGGCAATTGCTTTAGCAGGCCCGGTAAGGGAAAGAATATGCATCCCCGTATTCGCACGATCAACGATATAAATATAACCCCGTGAATCGACTTCTACGTTGTTTGTTTGAATCACCTTCTTATCAGATGCTGCTGTAAACGGTAGCTTGCCTCTTTGGGTTACGGGTGTCTCCAGCACTACAGTATTTGCGTTCATTGCAGGAATGAAATAGCCTACCTCTTTTGGCGCAAATGGATCTCTGATATCTACCGCTCTCACCCCAGCATTAAAGTAGGAGAAGAACATCAATTTACGATAGAAGACATCCGTCATATTTTCATTTGAAGAATGCGTACCAAAGCGACCACCCTTAGAGCAGTAATTCGCAGTTTTCTCAGGCACTCCCCAATTAGATACACCAAATGGCTTCTTCTCATTACTGATATCGACAACCCAGACCATTTGGCGCCCCTCTAGGCACTCCTTCTGAATCGCCTCATTAGTAACTACTAAAAAGTCTCGTTTAGAGCCCAGTAGATTTTTTGAGAATTCTTCAATCTTGACATCCATTAATGGGAATGTCGTGTGTGCCCCATGCATGACTGGCATATCCACTCTAGAAACCTGAGGGGAGAGCAGGTTCTCTGGAGTTGGGTCTTTAGGACCATTTAACAATTTGTCACGATCAACAATCTGAATGATGCCATTGGTGTTTGTGCCATATCCAAAGTACACACGATTGCCTTTAGGGCCAGTAGACATTGCACCGTGCAGTTGCACTGGAACATCGCCTGATGCGCCCGGCTGTTGACCAACCAAACCAAAATCTCGAATGAATACTGGCTTCTCAGGATCAGAGAGATCGTAGATTTGGGTCATGCGATTGGTCCGCCATTGAGGATTGCCTGATACAAGATAAGCAATGCCTGTATCGCACTCCCAAAAACTCTTATGAGTCCCTTTCAAGCCCTTGACCACTGTTGTCAAGAGCACAGGATCTTCCGGCTTAGTCACATCCCAAATTTCATGCGCTTGGTTACCAAAAACCCGCAACATATAAAACTTGTTCTTATTGGCTTTTGGGAGGGTATCGCCGCCACAAACACGAACCATTTGGGCCCCGCCCTGCTCAGCCTTACCTTCTTCTCCAGGTATATGCGCTAAATACTTAGGACGTTTCACATCTGTAACATCCACAATCGAGGTACCGTTCTCCTCCATTTTTCCGTTCAGGGGATTTAACTTGTTATCACCATGATGACCAATATAAGCAATCCATCGATTACCTTGTTTCTGAATAGTGGGTTGATAGGCGGTTCTTCCCTGTAAATCGTTGTAGCCCTCTAGGGCCATATTCTTGGCAGAGTCAACACCTTGTGCATATGCATAATTGCTCAGCGCGCAGAAAAAAAATGCAATAGATGAGATGCTTAATACTTTCATACCGTCTCCAGTTTATGGCCATCAATCACAGATATTCCAAGACATGATTAACAATTCATGTTCCATTGAAACTCCTGGTCATTTTAATACCAATACCTCAATAGCCCTCAACCCGAATACTGCATGCCTTTCACAGTCAGAGATGTGTTGAATTAATTGCATCGCAGCAATCTGGGCTGGCAAAGCGAAGTCTGTTAGGCAAAGAATTAATCCGTACCACTTTATGCAATAGGAATGATTTTTAAAAGATCCGATGCAAATTTCAACACTAGATTGGGCTTAAAGAATAATCATTTAGGTATAGATTAATCACTCTCAGTCCCTTTTATTTGCTATTCTCAAGACTCAATCAAGGATAACTATGACAAACGAAGATCAAACCCAAAACGACGAAGATTTTGACTATGGTTGTGAGTGCGCCATGACCTTGCTCAATGAGCCCACCGAAGACTGTCTAAATGACCTGATTGATGAATTAGATGAGGATGGCATGATTGCCACTGAGGTAGTCTACGGTTTGCTGGCTACTATCCTCATGAGCATTAATGAAGAGGATCACGAAGGGGACGAGCACTAATGTTCTGGGCTAAGATGTCCATCCTCTTAGCCAACTGAATATCCAACTCCGTCAATCCTTTGGCAGAATGCGTGCTTAATTGAACTTGTACTTTATTCCAGGAATTTGACCAATCGGGATGATGGCCTATCTCCTCTGCAAACTGAGCACATTGCGTCATAAACTCAAATGCCAAAATAAAATCAGCAAATACAAACTCTCTGAAAATCGTTTGCGCCTGTATATCTACTTTCCATTGTGGTATCACGCTTTGAAAATCAAAATCTTGAGGTAGTACTGAAGTATTCATTTAAGTATCCACATTCTGAGAAAGTAATTGAAGATCGTTAGGATAAAGCCAACACCATTGGCCTGGTGCTAAATCTGGTGGCATTCGATAGGCGCCAATCTGGGCGCGATACAGTTGTTCCACATGATTACCGACTGCAGCCATCATGCGCTTTACTTGGTGATAGCGCCCTTCTACGATTGTCATTGCCAAGGTTTTTTCCGATAGCAATTCACAGGCTTTAGCAAAGCATGGCTTTGGATCATCATCTAATACAACTCCCTTTAGCAGATGATCTATTTGTGACTCGGTGATAGGATCAGGCGTAGTAATTTGATATACCTTGCCAATATTTTTCTTCGGGGTAGTCATCTTATGAATAAATTGACCATCATCGGAGATCAACAGCAAGCCTGTAGTGTCATAGTCTAAGCGCCCCACACATTGCAAGCCACGCTCTACAAACGGACTAGGCAATAAACTGTAGACACTAGGGTGATGAGTCGTTTTATGTGAACACTCATAATTGAGTGGCTTATGAAAAGCAATATAGGCCTTCTCGTGATATTCCCAATCCGCTCCGTCCACATTGAGCACTAAACCATCTGGCAAGATACGCTCATCTGGATCGCCGGCCAAGACGCCATTTACCTTCACTAGGTCTGCATAGACGAGATCTGCGCAATACCTACGCGTACCAAAGCCTTGGCTAAAGAGGATTTTTTCGAGAGAAATGGGTTTTGCCATATATGCCGCAAAGGATACTACAGAGAACCCTTAAAACAATGAGTCACGCGGCCTTAAACGGAATTCATTATTATCAAAGATATTGCTTTTAACTTCATTCGAATATCATGCTCTCAACACCTGTACCCCGTACACCACTCCATACTCGAGAAATCCGTTTTCAAGGCTTTGCTCGTGAAGATGGACTCTGGGATATCGAGGCGCACCTGAAAGATACTAAGTCCCATCCATTTACTACTGGCGCCAAAACCTGGGTACCAGGTGAGCCCATTCATGACATGTGGATTCGGGCAACTGTTGATAGTCAATTAGTCATTCGCCACATTGAAGTAGCAATGGGTAGTCACCCACATGCAGAATGTCCTGCAGTGATTCCACCGATGGATGCACTGATTGGAGCACGAATGGGTAAAGGGTGGCGTAAAACCATTGAATCCCATTTGGGCGGAATTAAAGGATGCACGCATTTACGCGAGCTTCTGAATAATATTGCTACGGCAACCTACCAATCCATTCCAGGTGCCCTATTTGATCCCGATGAGAACAAGCCGCCGCTCTATTTAGGAAAATGTAAATCTTGGGACTTTGATGGCCCGGTTGTGATGCGCATCTATCCCAAGTTTTACCAATGGAAGAATGGGGAAGTAAAGTCTTAAAGCTCTCCGCGGTGGATGTTCAATGCATTAAAAGTTTGTTGTACTGGCATGACTTCTAAAACATTGATGTTCATATGTGCTGGTAATGTAGCCGACCAATATACTGCCTCAGCAATATCATCCGCACTCAAAAATTGCACACCGCTATAAACCTTTTGCGCTTTCTCATCATCCCCCTTGAAGCGCACATTAGAAAATTCGGTTCCGCCACACATACCAGGCTCAATACAACTCACGCGCACTGGGGTGCCAACAAGATCGGCTCGCATATTTAAACTAAATTGCTTTACAAAAGCTTTGGTACCGCCGTATACATTGCCACCAGGATAGGGATAGTTAGCAGCTACCGATCCAATATTAATAATATGCCCCCGCTTGCGATCAACCATACCAGGCAGAAATGCGCGACTCATATGAACCAAGCCTTTGATATTGGTATCGATCATCCGATCCCAATCTTCTAAAAAGGCTTTAGGCGCAGGTTCTAAGCCCAAGGCTAGGCCAGCGTTATTCACTAAAATCGTGACCTGAGAAAAATCTGCGGGCAAAGTAGCCGGAAAAACATCGACCGTCTCGCTGTCACAAACGTCCAGTGCCACCGTCAACAGCTTTTTCTGCTGCTCTAGAGGGAGCGATGACTTCAGAGCATTCAAGCGCTCTTCTCTCCTGCCGGCAGCAATCACTTTATGACCATGGGCCAAAAATCGTCGTGCAATAGCCTCCCCAAATCCAGCTGTAGCGCCTGTAACTAAGACGATGTGTTCCATATTGCGATTTACCTTTTGAAAAATTTATCCATGATCTATTAAGTATGCACCGTCTATTTTGGCAGCGCCTGACTTCACCAGAGCCTGAGCAAGCCATTGAGAAAATTCATCCATATCCATATCTAATTGCTGCGCAGCATCTCTCAGAGCAGGAGTATTCGATATCCACGCATTGACCAATGGGATTTGTTTACTCTGCCACTCTAGTAATTTGTACTTCAAAAGTACCTTGGCACCATGTCGAGCATTACGATCAGGACTGGAGGCCAAGTAATCTAAACGGGAGCGCGCTGTCTCAATCGATTTTGCGAGATCTGTGAATGGTTTACCATGCCCGGGAATGACTAAAGCTACTGACAATGATTCAATTAGGTCTAGAGTTTGCGCCACTTCTTCAAACCCAGATTCACCCCAAAGCTCAGGAAAAATGACTCCAAAGCCATCTTCCCAAAGGGCATCTGCAGAAATCAAAATACGATGATCGGCTTGATACAGCATGACTGAATGTGGGTCATGTCCTGGAGCAGCTAATATTTTCCATTGATATCGTCCAAGCAATATTTGTTGGCCAGGTACTAATACTCCATGGTGGCTAAATTCTGGGCATTCTTGTCCGAGATTTTCATAGCTCAGAAGATTTGTGTCCCAATCCTTGACTGCAAGCTCTTCAGCGGCAGGGATATAAACCTCGCACCTGAAATACTTTTGTAAAGCCGCATTGCCGCCACAGTGGTCTGAGTGTAAATGGGTGTTCACTACCTTATTTAAACCTGGCAATCCATGTTTCTGAATAGCTTTAGAAACCAAATCCACAGTCATTTTGGAGTGCGCGTAATACCCAGTATCTACAACTGAAACATCACTTTCCCCAAAATGGAAAATATTATTCGCCGAAAGCCAACCTCTCTCATAGACCTCTATACCTGGTGGTAGCAATAGCGCGCTCTTCTGCATTTTTACTAGAAACTATTTCTGCAGTTTCATCACTTAATAAAACTTTTTCAAATCCATACCAGCATACATACTAGCGACTTGATCGCCGTAACCATTAAACATCTGGGTCTTGATCTTGGGAGCAAAGGCACCCTTTGGATCACCAATTCTGCGTTCACTAGCTTGACTCCAACGAGGATGATCTACCTGTGGATTAACGTTGGAATAAAAGCCGTACTCACGAGCATCAAACTGGCTCCAGCTCGTTTTGGGCATCTCTTCAGTAAAGCGAATTTTTACAATCGATTTGGCGCTCTTAAAGCCGTACTTCCAAGGAACCACGATACGCACAGGAGCACCATTTTGCTTTGGCAGAACCTCACCATATAAGCCAAACGTGAGCAGGGTCAGAGGGTTCATCGCTTCATCCATACGCAAACCCTCGCGATAAGGCCAATCAATAATATTGCTCTTGACCCCAGGCATTTGTTTGCGGTCAGCGAGGGAAATGAATTCCACATACTTAGCAGATCCCAAAGGCTCGACTTTACTAATTAACTTGGACAATGAATATCCATCCCATGGAATAACCATGGACCAACCCTCAACACAACGCATACGATAAATGCGCTCTTCCATTGGCGCTAACTTCAATAGGTCATCAATGTCTAGAGTGAGGGGCTTTTTTACCAAACCCTCTATCGACACTGCCCAAGGTCTCGTTTGTAAAGTATTGGCATAAGCTGCAGGATCAGACTTATCTGTACCAAACTCATAAAAGTTGTTGTAACTCGTTACATATTTAAGAGGCGTAAGCTCATCCTTAGCTGCATAACTAGAATTGAGTGTAGCAGCGAGTTTTTCTGGACTGGCGGCTAAAGCTTGCCTTGAAAACCAAGGGGCGAGTGCTAAACCAAAGCTGCCAGCAGCTGCAGCTTTAATCAACTCACGGCGATGCTCAAAAACTGCTTGAGGGGTAATTTCACTGGCAAGAATTTTGGGGTCGAAATAGCGCATATAAATCCCTCAATAAAAGTAATAAAGCTATTTTGCTACCGATAGCAACTTATTGCTGATCTTCCATTCGTCATGAGCAAAGAAAAAGGCAAATCCGAGGATTTGCCTTTTTTGCTATGGCCAAAACCCCTAATTAAGCATGGGCAGCTTTTAAAATAGCATTAAAGGTAGCGCTTGGGCGCATTACCGCCTCATATTTCACTGGATCCGCCAAATAGTAACCCCCAATGTCGGCTGGCTTACCTTGAACAGATTTGAGCTCGTCAGTAATCTTTTTCTCATTTTCAGTCAAAGCTTTAGCTAAAGGCGCAAAGTAAGCCTGTAACTCTTTGTCTTCTGATTGAGCAGCCAATGCCTCAGCCCAATACATTGCCAAATAGAACTGACTTCCACGATTATCCAGCTCACCAGTACGTGGTGAAGGTGACTTATTATTTTCCAATAATTTACCAGTAGCCTCATCCAAAGTACGGGCCAAGAGCTTCACTTTAGCATTACCGGTCTTATCACTAATATCTTCTAAAGATACTGCTAAGGCCAAGAACTCACCAAGTGAGTCCCAGCGTAAATGGTTTTCTTCTACTAGCTGTTGAACATGCTTAGGAGCAGAGCCGCCAGCACCTGTTTCAAACAGACCACCCCCAGCCATCAGGGGCACGATAGACAACATCTTTGCGCTGGTCCCTAATTCCATAATGGGGAACAAGTCAGTGAGGTAATCGCGCAAGATATTACCCGTTACAGAAATAGTATCTTTGCCACGAATCACTCGCTCTAAGGTGTAACGCATTGCACGTGTTTGAGACATGATCTGCACATCCACACCCTTAAGGTCGTAATCCTTCAGATAGGTATTCACCTTCTTAATTAACTCTGCTTCATGTGGGCGGTACTCATCCAACCAAAATACGGCTGGAGTATTAGAGAGGCGCGCACGATTGACGGCCAATTTGACCCAGTCACGAATTGGAGCATCTTTGACTTGGCACATACGCCAGAGATCACCTTCTTCTACATTTTGCTCGAGCAAGACCGTGCCATCATCAGCAACGATGCGAGCAACACCCGCTTCTGAAATCTCGAAAGTCTTGTCATGTGACCCATATTCTTCAGCCTGTTGGGCCATCAAGCCAACGTTAGGTACGGTGCCCATCGTAGTTGGATCAAAGTTCCCATGAGTCTTACAGAAATTGATGATTTCTTGATAGATACGGGCAAAGGTGCTCTCTGGAATGACAGCCTTGGTGTCATGTAAACGACCATCAGCCCCCCACATTTTTCCACCTACCCGAATCATGGCAGGCATTGAAGCATCCACAATCACATCACTTGGGGAATGTAAATTGGTAATACCTTTTGCTGAATCCACCATTGCTAACGCAGGGCGGTGCTCATGGCAAGCATGCAAGTCATGAATAATTTCTTCGCGCTTTGATTCTGGCAAAGTTTTGATCTTTTCATACAAGCTACTCATACCGTTGTTAGCATTCACACCCAACTCTTCAAATAACTTGGCATGCTTCTCAAATGCATCTTTGTAAAAAATCTTGACAGCGTGACCAAATACGATCGGATGAGACACCTTCATCATGGTGGCCTTTACGTGCAAGGACAGCATCATTCCGGTTTTATAAGCATCTTCGATCTCTTTTTCATAGAATTCGCACAAAGCTTTTTTGCTCATGAACATACTGTCGATGATTTCACCAGCCAGTAAGGACACTTTTGGCTTAAGCACAATTGTCTTACCGCTCTTCGTGACTAAATCCATTTTCACATCACATGCTTTTGTCATAGTCATTGACTTTTCACCAGCATAGAAGTCACCGCCGTGCATATGAGAAACGTGGGTACGAGATGCCTGACTCCACTCACCCATGGAGTGAGGATGTTTGCGTGCAAATTGCTTAACCGCATTTGGAGCACGACGATCTGAATTGCCTTCGCGTAATACTGGGTTTACAGCACTACCGAGGCATTTCGAATAGCGAGTACTAATGGACTTCTCTTCATCAGTCTTAGGATCATCCGGAAAATTCGGGATCTTATAACCTTTGGACTGCAACTCTTTAATAGCAGCTAATAATTGCGGTATAGAAGCGCTAATATTGGGTAGCTTGATAATATTGGTATCAGGCATCAAGGTCATTTTTCCTAGCTCAGCCAAATTGTCTGGAACTTTTTGCTCATCGCTTAAAAACTCGGGAAACTCAGCAAGAATACGAGCAGCAACAGAGATATCGCTCGAAACAATTTCTACTCCAACAGGCGCTGTAAAAGTACGAATGATTGGCAGAAATGCAAAGGTCGCCAAAAGTGGCGCCTCATCTGTCAGCGTATAAATAATCTTTGATTTCTCTGAAGCCATTAATTTTTCCTCGATTTTGATCAATTCACAGAGTCAGGTTATTACCCTGTCACTCTCACGCTCCGCATTTTATAAGTCGCTTTTAACGACCCTTTTTACCAAAGAGGCGAGTCTTCTATTTTAAATCATAGGGTTTGGCAAAATTGCCATATTTGCACTTTAAAGCCGCCTACGTACTCTTTTAACCGTAAACTCAAGCCTATGGCCAGCAAACACCCCCTACTGAATAAAAATTTAGTCTTACTCATTGTCTGCCAAGGTCTATTTCTCATCAATAATGTGACCTTCATTGCCATAAATGGCCTTGTTGGCTTTAGCCTTGCGCCTGTCAGTTGGATGGCAACCCTACCAGTGATGGGCTACGTGGTTGGTGGGGCATTCGCAACCTCGATTGTTGCCAAATCACAGAATTATTTTGGACGGAAGATCTCCTTTCAAATCGGCCTGCTGGTGGCCATGCTTTCGGCCCTCCTCTGTGCCTACGCTGCAATCACCAAAAACTTTTGGCTGCTCACTACCGGCACCTTTATCGCGGGCTATTAC
>Ga0194047_10001146_pt1 | contig 16659 bp, 12 predicted proteins | sample JunL225m_MetaG_2_FD_160070 | JGI IMG/M metagenome (GOLD analysis project Ga0194047, IMG submission 160070) | Anoxic zone freshwater microbial communities from boreal shield lake in IISD Experimental Lakes Area, Ontario, Canada - Jun2016-L221-5m | ecosystem: Environmental > Aquatic > Freshwater... | reverse complement strand
AAGTCCCAATTGTTGGTATATACCCCTGATTGGGCGCCATCTTTAGAATGGGGCAATCCTAAAGAATGTCCTGTTTCATGCGCCAACACAGTTTGGTTTTTCCAGCCCCACGGCGGTTCCCATGTGATGGGCCAAATTCCGCTAACTCCATCCCGCGCAAGATATGTAGTACCGCCCCAAGCATAGCCATCTAATTGTTCATTAAATGTCAGGTTGATGCCAAAGAAACTTGCGAAATTTACCGTTGAGTCTGCTACTTCGGTACAGTCGATTGCCAGATAGTCTAGCATTTTACCAGTAGCGAAGCCTAAATAATATGAACGCGGGTGAGGCAGCGTGAAGCCTAAGCCACTAGCGCCTGTATAACTCGCGCTACCGAGCAAATTCACATTATCATAGGATAATTCACGCCAAAAGTGGCTTAATCCTGGATAGGTATCGCTTACCATTCCGTTCAGGTAAGAAGTGGTAGCGTTAGCGGTGGCACTGTCAGGGAAATTACAAGCGATATTGACATAGGCTTTTGAGCCGCTTACCAGCGCGTCCGGCACAGACAACGCCCCTTGCGGATTTACTACCACGATGGAAGTAACATTAAACGCAACTGCCGTACCCCCGCCGGATGGTGCGATGCCTAGCGCCCCCGTAACGGATATGCGCTGCTTGTTCAGCGCCCTGCTACCGCCGGAAGCTTGCAACACCGAATCGCTAATTGCCAGAGGGGTTGTTGCGCCGCTATCATCGGTGAGGGTGTAATTGGTGCGTAAGGTAGTATTGCCGGAACTGGGGTCTGGGTCGCCCCATTGTATATTCAGCGTACCGGTAAGGCTGGTTTGCCCTGCTTGCGTTTGGTTCAGGTTGGCTAAAGCGGCAGAACCGGCGACTACAAGCCCGGCGCCAACCAATAGCAACAAAGCCGCCAACAACATATATATGAAGTATTTGCTTTTTATATTAAGTTTCAGCTTTTTATATTCCCAACGATTATTATGACTATGCTAATTCACTTGTTTTATTGTACCAGCAAATGCTAGATAGTCCAAGTAGGATATTTTCGCTATTTTGCGGCATTGGTTCGGATTCTGTGGGAGGTTGCGCTTGCCCTCGATAATGCGCCCTCGTTCGGTGGCGCAATTCTCATGGGGTGGTGGCAGGATTCTGTAGGAGCAACCTCCGTGTTGCGATAAGATGCGCCCTTGATATTTACGTATTGACAATTATCAATATGATGGTTATAATCCTTATATCGAATAACATCAATATGATATTAAAATCGCTTTTCTAAAATTCAAAACATGAGGAGACCTTTCTATGACTATTCAGGACAATAACTCCATTACCGAAGCGGTACGCTCCCGCTATAGCTCTATCGCGCTTACCGTTCTGGATACAAAATCGAGTAGCTGCTGCGATAGTTCGTGTTGCAGCGATAACGGAAGTGGCAATACTATCTCAGACCGACTCTATGAAATTGACCAGCTTGAAGGCTTGCCGCTCAAATCGCAACTTGCTTCGTTGGGTTGCGGCAATCCTACGGCGTTGGCGGAACTAAAAGCGGGTGAAACTGTGCTAGATTTGGGCAGCGGCGGCGGCATTGACGTGTTGCTATCGGCGCGGCGGGTTGGCGAAACAGGCTTTGTTTATGGGCTGGATATGACCGATGCCATGCTCGAATTGGCGCATCAAAACGCCGCCGAAGCGGGCGCGCAAAACGTTAAGTTCCTCAAGGGCGATATTGCCGCTATCCCCTTGCCCGATAATACAGTGGACGTTATAATTTCCAATTGCGTGGTCAATTTGGCGGCGGATAAACAGCCAGTGCTACGCGAAGCCTTCCGCGTGCTTAAACCGGGCGGACGCTTTGCCATTTCCGACATCGTTATTCACAAGGGCTTGCCCGAATGGTTGGTGGATGATACCGCTTTCCGGCGCGACCTTTCCTCATGGGCGGGTTGCATCGCTGGCGCGCTCACCGATGCAGAGTACCTGCAATATCTGACGGTAGCCGGCTTTGACGATGCGAATCTGGAAGTCACCCGCCGTTACAGCCTCGCCGACTTGGGTACGCCTCTCCCCGAATGGGTAGCATCTTTGGGCGATGAGTTGAGCAATGATTTAGTAAATCGCTTTGCCAGCACCTTTGTACGCGCCTCCAAGCCTTTATAGGAAAAGGGTTCTGGGTTCTGTGGGATTGGTTGTATTTCGTAGGGGCGCATCGGAATGCGCCCGGCTTTGGGTGGCGTTTATCTCATTGGGGATGTAGCAACAGGCGAAGGGCGACTCCAGCGTCGCCCCTACGGGTTAATTCTCTTGGAATGGGTTCAGACAAGGGGTTTTAACCCCTTGCCTCAATGATGCGCCCTCGTTGGTGGCGTTTATCTCATGGGATTGTAAAATGATTAAGAAACTTATTGCCACAATTCAAACTGAAGGATGCTGCACCCCCGCCAATCGTTCCAATGTGGAGTCCGGTCAGATTGAGGCAGCCGCGCAACTGTTTGCGGCGTTGGCAGATGCCACCCGGTTGGGTATTCTTAATTTGCTGGCGCAGAATCCAGAAGAAGTGTGTGTTTGCGACATCACCGACAGTTTCAAGCTAGGGCAGCCTACCATTTCGCACCATCTCAAAATTTTGAGGGAGGCAGGCTTGGTAGTGGGAGTTAAGCGCGGCAAGTGGGTACATTATTCGCTGATAAAGGAAAAGTACCGCGAAGTACAGGCAATATTAGAGCGCGTTTATAACACCATCGGCTAGTTTTTTTAATCGTACGTATTGACGTTTATCAATGTATTATTACCAATCGAAAGGAATCTTTGCTTGGAAACTGTAAAAACCAACCGCCTTTCCTTCCTTGACCGTTTCCTAACCCTCTGGATATTTCTCGCAATGGCGGTGGGAGTTGGAATTGGCTATTTCATCCCCGGCGTGGAAAACTTTATTAATACCTTTCAGGCTGGCACAACCAATATCCCGATTGCTATCGGGCTGATTCTAATGATGTATCCCCCTCTGGCGAAGGTGAAATACGAAGAATTGGGCGATGTGTTCCGCAATTGGAAAATTCTGCTGCTTTCGCTGGTGCAGAACTGGATAATTGGTCCCGTTCTGATGTTTTTTCTGGCAATTCTTTTGCTGGCGGATAAGCCCGAATATATGACCGGGCTAATTATGATTGGTCTGGCGCGTTGTATAGCAATGGTTATAGTATGGAACGAACTGGCGAAGGGCGATAGCGAGTATGCTGCCGGGTTGGTAGCTTTTAACAGCATTTTTCAGGTATTGTTCTATAGCGTTTATGCGTGGGTTTTTATCACGGTGCTTCCCCCAATTTTCGGGCTAAAGGGCAGCGTGGTACAGGTAGGGATTTGGGATATAGCCCAAAGCGTTTTTATCTATTTGGGTATCCCGTTCTTGGCGGGAATGCTTACCCGCTTTGTGCTGCTAAAGGCTAAGGGGCGAGAGTGGTACGAGAAGAAATTCATCCCTAAAATTAGCCCTATGACGCTGGTGGCGTTGCTTTTTACCATTCTGGTAATGTTCAGCTTGAAGGGCAATTTGATAGTACAAATTCCGTTGGATGTGTTGCGTATCGCCCTACCTTTGTTGATTTACTTTGTGGTGATGTTCTTGGTCAGTTTTTGGATGGGAAAGCGCATCGGGGCGGATTACTCCAAAACCGCTACCCTCTCATTCACCGCTGCCAGCAACAACTTTGAATTGGCAATAGCGGTAGCAGTGGCGGTCTTTGGCATCAACTCTGGGGCGGCGTTTGCGGCAGTAATCGGACCGCTGGTAGAAGTACCCGCGCTTATCAGCTTGGTAAGTGTGGCGTTATTTTTCCGGCGGCGGTACTTTGGGGGTGCAATTAGTCCAGTAGTAGCTAAACAACTTTAGGATAAGGGCGGGATAAATATGAGCAATGAAGATAAAATTAGAGTCCTGTTTCTATGTACTCATAATCAAGCGCGTTCCCAAATGGCGGAAGGAATTCTTCGCCACTTGGGCAAGGCTAGATATGAGGTGTGCAGCGCAGGAAACGAGTTAGCTTCTGAAGTACATCCCTTAGCTATAAAAACCTTAGCAAACATGGGAATTGATATAAGTAATCACTATCCTAAACATTTGAACCAGTTTTTAGACCAAGAATTTGATTATATTATTACCACTTGCGATCGTATCAAAGAGTCTTGTCCGGTCTTTCCGGGAGACCCTGAACGTATCCATTGGAGTCTGTCCGACCCGTCTAGGGCTGAAGGCAGCGAGGAAGAAAAGCAGGCAGTATTTAATGATTTGGCGGTAGAATTGGGAACTCGCATTCGGATGCTAATGCAACTACATCGTTTTAAATAAACATAATTCAGGAGCAAAATACTAGGATGGAAAAAGTTTTATTTCTCTGCACCCATAATTCGGCGCGTTCTCAGATAGCGGAAGGGCTGTTGCGGGCGATGGGCGGTGATAGGTTTGAGGCTTTGAGCGCGGGAACTGAGGTTACTTTTGTGCGTCCGTTGGCGATTAAGTCAATGGGAGAGTTGGGAATTGATATTTCGGGGCATCGCTCCAAAGTGTTGACCGAATACCTGAACCAACCGATTGATTATGTGATTACGGTCTGTGATGCGGCAAACGAAAGTTGCCCCGTTTTCCCAAATGCTCGCCACCGCTTGCATTGGAGTTTCCCAGACCCCTCCCGCGCTACCGGAAGCGAAGAAGAGCAACTGGCAACCTATCGCGAAGTTCGCAACGCCATTCAAGCGCGTATTGCCGATTGGCTCAAAACTGTTTGAAACAGGGCAACACACGAAGGGCGACTCACCTGCACCCCGAATGGGGCGAGCGCATCTGTTCCAAGTAATTCGAGAATTAACCAGAATATGTACTTATTAATGAATGCTGGATACTGGAAAATTTGAAAATAATCTCTTTAAAAGCCCTAAGTAGCCCAAATTTGGGAGATTTGCTACCCAAGAACCAATTGCCAAATCTTTTACAAATCGTGACAGGTCAAAATATTCCAGTTTTGATGTATAAAATTTTAGTTAGCGTTCATTAATAAGTAGAATTGGCTCATAAAAAAGCACATTTTTGAATTACTTGGAACGAATGGCATCGGAATGCGCCCCTACCAATCCGAAGCTATTTCTTTGGCAAACCCCCTATAAAAAGGATTTTATAGGGGACAATTTCTTTCTTGCAAAAGCCCTGGTGTTTTATCCTGAACTGTTACCTTTGAAGATAGTAACTGTGCTATACTGCAAATAATTATTATCGCCACCATGTTAATTCAAAACAGGATGACTTACTATGGCTGGTCTGGCGGAAACAGTTTCGAGCAGCGGTATCATACGCAGACGCGGGCAACGGATTTTGTATGCGCTGGCATTACTATTGTTGTTCAGTTTGGGTCTTGCGTTGGCATTCTGGCAAATACAACAGTACGAAACAACTCTACTAAGAAAAACCTTTATTTTGCAGGAAACGGGCGTGCCTCCGATTAGCGTACTGGAAATTTCTCCTTCCAACGTAACGGCGAATAGCCCGATATTATTAGTGGCGCATGGCTATTCTGCTAATAAAGAGACCATGCAGGCAATTGGGGTGGAAAGCGCGTTGCGCCTGAATTTAAGGGTGTTGCTGCTGGATTTTCCCGGTCATGGGTTTTCTCCGTCACGCTTTTCCGGAGATTTATCCAGTGACCAACAGAATGACCAATTAGTGGAGGCGTTGAGCTCGCTCTACCAATACACCCGCCGCACTTATCCCGATGCGCTGGTGGCATTGCTGGGGCATTCGATGGGAACGGGGGTTGTGGCGAGGCTCTCCGCTCGTGAAAATACTTTTGCCGCTACCATCTTGCTTTCACCTGCGCGTATGCCCGATTACCCCGAACTAGGTTATAAAAACCTGCTGGTATTGGTAGGCGATGGTGATATTAGCCAATCGCTGGACGAAGCCAAAAAGGTATATGCGCTTAGCGTCGGAATGCTCTCTACTAGCGATTACCCGCCTGAAGCGCGAAAAATTGAGGGGGCAGAACAGGGCGACCCGCAAGATGGTTCGGCAAAGCGCGTGCGAGTGTTGTCAGGCACTAACCATATTACGATTCTTTATACCGCCGATGCTATGTCTGAAGTGAATAGTTGGTTGGATCGCACGCTATACAAGGGTGATGGAAAAGCGGTACGGGCTACTATTTTGGATGACCAAAACGGCGCGGGCTTACGATTACGCTGGACTATCGTTGGTATTATTTTCGCGGTATGTTTACTTTATCCGGTATCTTCGTTACTGGCAGATGTTTTCAAACTGCGGGTCGTCCTGAGTCGTATCCCTTTGCCGCCTACCGCATCACAAAGCTTACTCATGGCAGGAATATTGCTGCTAGCTGAAGTTATTGCCGCGCTGCTATGGACTCCGGTTAAACCACCACCGCAATTATTGGGCTTGCAATTAGGTAGTTATCTGGCAGGCTTTTTCCTTGTAGCCGGGTTGTTGGTATTAAGCTGGCTGCGCTGGTATCAACAGCAATCCCGCCAGCGTTTCGGTCCACGCTTCGAGGATTATTCTCGCTATTGGGGTGGGGTGATACTAACCAAGTTGACGGTGTGGGGGCTTCTTCCGGCTGTTCTCTTTGCGCTGGTATATTTCACGCTCGGTTGGTTTTCGGCGAATAGTTGGGAAAGCCTTCAATTCAGCCCTGCCAGAATAATTCCTTTTATTGGGCTGTTAGTGTGCTTGCTGCCCTACTTTCTGGCAGATGAGTATATCTTCCGGCGCATGCAAACGTGGCGGGGCTATTTTTGGGGGCTTGGGAGCAAAATCGGGCTGTTTGCGGTATTGGGCGGGGCAGTTTTGCTCAGCCCCGCCCAATTGGGTTTTCTTATAATTATTTTGCCGGTACTGTTTTTGCTGTTTGCAGTATTCGGGTTGGTCTCGCTGTGGCTCTTTTGGCTTATGCGCGATTTTGTGACCAACGCGGTATTGCAAACTTTGATTTTTGCTTGGGTAATCGCCTGTTTCTTCCCGCTTGTGTGACCTACAAACCGGGTTGTAGCCAACTACGCCTCCGCAATACGTCTTTGCCTAGCAAGCCCAATAATACCTCGGATTTAGTATTGGTAAACTCAGGGTGGTACTCAAAGCGATTGCGCTGGAAGTATTGCACCGTGTAGGTTTTGCCGTCATCCGGGTTTTTCTCCGCAAACTCATCGCTGATAGGATAGCCAAATATGCCTAACCCCCCATTATTGACCCAATAGCGCAAAAACGACCCGCCCAAGCTATAGCCGGTTTCGGGGAAATACCAGCGATCTGTAGAGCTTTTAAACGGGTCACCTTTAGGGAATTTGCGCTCCACCGTCAGTTGCACGCCTAGCAAGCCCAATAGCACCTCGAAGGGCGTACCCTTGTTTTCCGGGTGATATTCAAAGCGATTGCGCTCAAAATACTGCACGGTATAAACTTTATTGTCGGTTGGAGACACCTCTTTAAATTCCTCGGTAAGTGGGTAGCCAAAGATTGGCAATGCCCCGTTACGTTCCCAAAAAGTGCGGAAAGCATAGCCCAGATTGTGTCCGGTTTCGTTGAAATAGCGAATATTAGAATCGGCGGTGCGACTAGCGGCACGTTGGGTAGGATACCCGGAAGGAATAACCGAAACAGGTTGCCGCCCGATATTCTCGGCATGGTATTTTACATACTCTTGCACGATACCACCGAAATATTCGGTTGCTTTGTTTGAATTGAGCTTGATGTAACCGTAGATTGAGGTAGATTCGCCGGGTTGTAGGCTTTTACCTAAGCCCCAACGATAAGGGTTCGGCTTGTTGTCGGGGTCGCTGAAATCTACCGTCAACCGAAACTTGCTGCTAATTTTAGGGAAACCCTGCCCGGCATAATCTTGAGCTTCTTCGTAGGTATAACCGGGGTCGGGACCTTGTGTTTCCAGCACTGTATCGCCGGTATTTTTGATGGTAGCATCAATCCGCAGGCTTTGCCCACCCGGCAAAGTAGTTGGGGAAAATCTAAGGGACACCAATTCTGCCCCGTAGTTGGCGTTTTTTGCCGGTGTTATTATCACTTTAGCGGCTACATCGGCGCGAATCTTTGGCAACAAATCATAGGCAACCTGACCGGGGCAGGAGGTATTCATCACGTCACGATGAGCGCAAATGGTATTGATGGTTTTATCCACGAAGAAAATACGCGCTAATGCGTCAATTTTCTTGGCATCGGCTTTCCAGATTAGCAGTGCGGTCAGTGATGCCAATTGTGCATCGGTGGGGCGCGTGCTGGTAAAGCTACCAATCAGGCAAATGCCAATGCTACCCGGATTGTACTGTAGGGCATGTCCTGCGACTACGTTATCGCCGCCATAGCGTCCCTCGTAAATATTGCCTTTCCAATCAATCAGATAGTTGTAACCGATGTCCCCCCAGCCTTTTGTAATAGCATGATAATAGTAGATGCTACGCACATCCACGCTGGGGTCAGCATTGTAAGTGTTAGAGGTTTCGCTGTGATGTATGATTATCGCCTTCACGGGAACATACTCGCGGGGCCATATTTCGGTTCCGTTATGGAAGCGTAGGTTTTCGTTCGCCCCCCATGAAGCGCGTGAAATTATGGTGGGTTGGTTTGGCGTATCAGGCGTGACGGGTGGCGCAATTGCTTTTACGGGAGAGGGGCTGCTATCCAGAAAGGAAAGCCCGACCACACTAAGCGAGACTCCATTCGGTATGGTCACGCGATACTGGACGTATTGCCCGCTTGCTAGAATGGGGTTGCCAAATACTCGGTTTGCAGGGTATTGCCCTACCGGTCCGGCGCGGTCATCGCTTTCCTGCGTGATATTGAACCAATCGCTGAATTTAGCGCCATCGCTACTGACTCGCACTTGAAAAGCAAGCGAAGCCGAATTGCCGGAAAGCGCTTCCCAGTAAATTCCTACCGCGCTGAAAGTTTGACCAGCATTGAAAACCGCAGAAATATATTCCCCAGAAGCGGGAAATTTATCTTGCTCTATGAAGTCCGCAGCCGTAGCTTTGGCGCGTGCCAAGGCAAGGGGGAGCGTTGCCACTGCCGCCCCTGCCAGCGCTGTACCACCCGCCAACTTGAGGAAGCAGCGACGGCTTCTGCCCGCCCCAAGTGTAGTTCTAAATTCCCCCGGCATTTTTAGAATTGCCTCCCGTATAAAACAAGCAAAACAGCCATATATAATCACTTATTAAACGTGTAGATAATAGCACGGTTTCAGAGTATTAATGAATTTAAATGTCTATTTGTACAGACTCGCCTAAATATGATACGATAGAACACATTGCGAAAACAGGGATTTTTGTTAGAAGGAGATAATGCTTTGTACCCATTGCTTGAAGGCAAAAAAGCTCTGATTATGGGAGTTGCCAATAAACGTAGCATTGCTTGGGGTATTGCACAATCATTTGCAAAGGCTAATGCCGAAATCATTCTGACTTATCAGACTGAACGGTTGAGAGAAAATGTGGAACAACTGGCGGCAAGCTTGCAAACTCCCGCAACTGTTATTGGACCTTGCGATGTGCAGAGCGATGCCGAATTGGATGAGGTTTTTGAAAAGGTGGGCGCACACTTTGGCGGAAAGCTGGATACGCTGGTACACTGCCTTGCTTTTGCCAATCGCGAAGACTTGATGGGTAGTTTTACCAATACCAGCCGCGCCGGTTATGCGCTGGCGCAGGACATCAGCAGCTTTTCGCTTATTGCCACTGCCAAACGGGCGCGTCCCTTGCTGGAAGCGGCAGGCGGCGGTAGCATTATCAGTCTTACGTATTTGGGCGCAGAGCGAGTAGTGAAGAATTATAATGTAATGGGTGTTGCTAAAGCGGCGTTAGAAGCTTCGGTGCGCTATTGCGCTCAAGATTTGGGTACTCTAAACATTCGGGTGAACGCCATCAGCGCAGGACCGATTAAAACGCTGGCAGCTTCAGGTGTGCGTGATTTTGGCAAAGTGCTAAACTATGTGAAAGATATAACTCCCCTGAAACGTAATACTGAACAGGCGGAGGTGGGAGATACTGCTGTATTTCTTGCCAGCGAAATGGCGCGAGGGATAACCGGCGAGGTTATCCATGTAGATAGCGGCTACCATTTATTAGGTCTAATGGTGGCAGACGAATAGAAAGGATTTGCAGTTGAGCGTCGCAGACAGTGTCCATACCCCTGAATGGGTAAAGGATGCGATTTTTTACCAGATTTTCCCGGACAGGTTTGCCAGTAGCAACCGGGTGTCAAAACCGCATTTTGTGGAAAGCTGGAATAGCCCACCCACTACTCACGGTTATAAAGGTGGAGACCTGCTAGGGATTGCCGAAAAGCTGGATTACCTTGAAGATTTAGGGATTAACGCCCTCTATCTTAATCCAATCTTTCAGTCCACTGCTAACCACCGCTACCATACGCATGATTATTTTCAGGTTGACCCAATTCTGGGCGGCAATCCCGCCTTTCGGGAGTTGCTAGACGAAGCCCACAAACGCGGTATGCATGTAATTCTGGACGGCGTTTTCAACCATGCCAGTCGGGGATTTTACCAGTTCAACCATACCCTAGAAAATGGCGCAAATTCGCCTTATCTCGATTGGTTTAATTTTCGGGGCTTTCCGGTGAATGCTTATTCGGGCGATGTCAATTTCGATGCTTGGTGGGGCATTGCGGCGTTACCCAAGTTTAATGTCAAAACCCCGGCGGTACGTGACTATATTATGTCGGTTGGGCGTTTCTGGTTGGAGTTCGGCGCGGACGGCTGGCGGTTGGATGTCCCCAACGAAATTGACGATGATGAGTTCTGGCGCGAGTTCCGGCGGCAGGTCAAGGGCGCAAACCCCGAAGCCTATATCTGTGGCGAAATCTGGGAAAATGCCCGGCGTTGGTTGCAGGGCGATCAGTTTGATGCGGTGATGAACTATCTTTTTACCCGCGCTACGATGGGCTTTTTCATGCGCTCTTCCAAATTTAACCCTGAGACTATTCGCGATACCGGGCTGGATGGTCATGGCAGTATCCGCATGATTGACGCGCTTCAATTTGGCATCTTTATCAAGGAATTGCAAGAATTGTACCAGCCTGAAATCAATCAGGTCTTGATGAACCTGCTCGATAGCCATGATACCCCACGCTTCCTGACTATCGCCGGGGGCGACAAGAGCGCGTTGAAATTGGCTACCCTGTTCCAGATGACCTATCCCGGCGCGCCTAGCATTTACTACGGAGATGAGATTGGGATGGAAGGCGCCCGCGACCCTGATTGCCGCCGCTCCTTTCCGTGGGATGAAAAGAATTGGGATAATGACCTCCGCGATTACTTCAAACGCGCTATCGCTCTCCGCAAGCAGCATCCTGCTTTCCGACGCGGCAAATTCGATACGCTTTACGGGCAAGACAACATGTATATTTTCGGGCGGCGTATGGCTGATGAGCATTTCATTGTGGTAATGAATTTGACCGAAATGGTATTATCAGAGTTGCCGCTCTTTACTCCCGCTGACTCGAAGGAATATCTGGAGGGGGGCTACCACTACCGCGATTTGTTTGATAAACCGGGTGAGGTCTATGATTTTTCACCGGGTGTAGGGTCAGAAAGCGGTTTCCGGCTACCTCCCCGTAGTGCTGCTGTTTTGCAGCGGGTAAGATAAGGCGCGATGGAACGGGTAGTTCTCTCCCATGTACAGGTTGCGCCGTTGCTCAAGCTCCAGCGGGATGGCGCAACCGAAACCGAAATTTCCCCTAACCTTTCGCTTTCAAAGGTCGGGGTTCAACTTACCGCTAAAGGTGTGCTATTTCCCGGTGGGGAAACGTTGTCGTGGGCGGATGCTGAAAAGATAAGCGAGGCGGAAAACAGTTGCTATGTGCTGTCACAGGACGGCAGCTTGAGCAAGATAGAGGCTTATTCGGACGAAACCAACCGTTACTGTAGCTTGTTACCTACCCGCGCCGCGCCTACCCTTCTGATTTCCGGCATTCTCATGCACCGCATCAAAGATACCGACCCCTACCAAGATACGCTGAGCAAAATCAAGGCAATTGAGCCGGTTACTGGCAATGTGCTAGATACCTGTACAGGGCTTGGCTATACCGCGATAGAAGCCGCTAAAAGAGCAGAGCGCGTAACCACCATCGAGTTTGACCCGGCGGTACAGGAAATTGAGTGGCTTAATCCATGGTCGCAAGCCCTGTTCGATAACCCGCGCATCACTCGAATGCGAGGCGACAGTTCCGAAATTGTGCCGAGTTTTGAAACTGAATCTTTCCACCGCGTTGTGCATGACCCGCCCACTTTCAGCCTTGCTGGGCAGCTTTACTCCGAAGAATTTTACCGCCAGTTATACCGGGTGCTAAAACGTGGCGGTATCCTCTTTCATTATATCGGCGACCCCAAGAGCAATTACGGCACACGCACTTTCAAGGGGGTAATTCGCCGCTTGCAAAGCGCCGGATTCAAGCGTGTAGTCATGCGCGAAGCCGCTTTCGGGGTAGTGGCGTATCGTTAAGCCTATACTCAGGTGTTTGTACTTTATCTTGGGTATGCTTCGAATAGGTACACTTTGCTATACTTGCCACTCAAACCAAGAGGAGTTATTTGTCGTTCCTACGTAATTGCCTGTAAATAGCGGTACTTCCTAGTAACGCCAATAACCAGAATCCACCTGAAAGATAGCCTCCTATTACATCGGTTAGATAGTGGACACCCAGATATATTCGGCTCAACCCTATCATGAAAATAAGGAGCAACATCAACAATGTCCATCCCAACCTTAAAGTGTTACGCTTGAAGAATTTCAGACCAAGCCACAAGAGCAAGCCAAAATAGCAAAATGCAACCGTAGCATGTCCACTCGGAAAGCTGAAGGAATCGGGACGCTCTATTACACTAGTCCACATTTGTGGGCGCGAGCGGCGAAATAGAAACTTCATCGCTTGATTAATCACCACGCCACCCCCTACTACCAATAGCAATAACCAGCCATAAAAATAATATTTGCGCCAGACAAATATTCCGACTGTGACGAGGGTCAGAATCACAATACCAAGCGCATTTCCTAATGAAGTGAACAGCGTAAAAACCGTATCTAGTAGCGGATTTGCAAAACTATGTACCCAATTTCCAAAGCTGGAGTCCAGATTGGTAAATTCATTTTGTAATAGGTTTTCGGTTAACTCGACAAAGAACCACAGAAACAGCAACGCCCCGGCTAATGAGACTACCGCGTAAAAACCCAATTGCTTTATCAGGTTAAACAGCGTTTCGAACCGGGGGATTTTTCTGAAGAAATTTATCATACATGCCAATGCCATTTCTCTTGTAAATGCGAAATGAAATAGTCTCAAAGGACTTCTAAAACAATATTGCAATCGCGAAATTATTTTGAACGCAAAACCCACAATGATAGGTTATATTGTAACAAATATTATTCTCTGAATCGCCTTGTTTAACCCGCAAAAGGTATTTCAATAATGTATATTAACCGTTGTTTCAGCCAGTTTCGCCGAAATTTCCAGCGGTAGTTTGTACCTGAATGTGCATATGGATAGTCGTCTGAGTGCTGTAGTGACACATGGGGTTGGTTATACAGGCTTCTCACCCTAGCATTTAGGTCTCAAGACGGGCATTACCCTTTCTGCCAATGAGATTCTTCATGAGCAAAATGCCAATATTACCATTAATGAGGGGAAAAGAAGTGCCTTGCGTAAAATGACGCAAATAACTGGCGAGTTGAGAGAAGCCCTGCAACGCGATAACCTTGAAGGTTTCGGTGAGATAAATGATATGAGATGCGGTTCAAGCTCTCAAGAATTGCTTAAATTCCGACCACCTGAACCAATTCTCAGGTGTTCCTGCTACACTGTTAGGACTCGACATTTTTTTTATCCGGTAAGTTGCCATTTTTGACAGCGCAGCGAATATGACCATAAGTTTGAATAACATCGCATAAATGCTTCCATAATGCTTTTTGAAAAGAAGCTGCTTACTGTTTTGTAGCTGCCAATTGAGCTTGCGCCAACGTTTGTCACTACTCTGTGACCCCAAATGAATTATACTTATATTACCCAGATAATATACTTCTTTCCCGGCTTTTCGCAAACGAAAACTCAAATCGTTTTCTTCACCGTACATAAAGAACTGCTCGTCAAACCCGCCAATCTCCTTTAATATGGCGGTGTTAAATAACATAAAAGCTCCCTGCACCGCTGCCACCGGCTTAATCTGATAACTCTCCTGCTCACGGGAATTTGGGAATAAGGGATGATATAATTTACGCCCTAACCCGGTTAGTATCAGGAACTCGCGCCACAAATTCAGATAACCCGTATAGGAACCTTGAAATGAACCGTCCGCATTCAAAAGGCGTACCCCGATTAACGCTACTTTCGGGTGAAACTCCATAAATTCTGTAACTTGCTGCAAACATTCGGGTAATACAATCGTATCACTATTTAGCATGAGACTATATCGCCCGTAAGCTAATCCCAGACCCTGATTATTAGCAGCTCCAAACCCGCGATTTCCCCGGTTTGCAATCAGCCTAACTTTGGGGAATCTCTGCTTTAACGCTTCTATACTACCATCTACCGAACCGTTATCCACCACGATTATTTCGTAGCTAAACCCCCCCGGTGGGTTAGAATAAACCGATTCTATCGTTTGCAGCAATAAGTCTCGTGTGTTCCAGTTAACGATAATTATCGAAAGGTCAACCGTTGCGAAAGGCATTTTTACCTCATAAAATGGGCGAGCTTCTAAAGCTCACCCCTTTACTTGTTTTGTTGTTTCCTATTGCAATGTATAGCCGATTGTTACAGAAGTAACCGATGGTGTCCATGCTCTATTTGCGCTACTGGTAAACGACAGCCTGTAGCGGATATAACGTCCGGGCGGGTTGGTGATGCTTGCGCCTGTAACGCTTACTGCCGTTGACCATGCACTCCAGTTAGTCCCATCTACCGATGTTTGGGTTTGCACCGATAGAGCAGCGCCAGTCGGAACAGTACCATTCCAGCCAATTACGCCCCATCCTATCACTTGAGAACCCGCGTCAATCGTGGCACTGGTAAAGGTACCGCTGGTGGGGAAGGCGTTAACCTGAATCCACTCCGACTGCAAATTATTATTATTGGTTGAAGAACTATAGAGGAACACGTTTAGTGAGGTAGAAGTAGTCAGATTATGGGTTGCTACCAGCGTGTTATTTACAAAGTATTGAACGTTGGTAGTACCTACCACAATCTTGAAATTGTAGAAAGTATTGAAGCTGACAGTAGCGATTTTGGTTTGTAAACTGCTACGCCCAATACTTGTACGGGCATAAACAGCGGTTGGGTCGCTGGAAGGCACTCCAAACATAGCCCAAGGACCGGTATTTAAAGGTAGTCCTGTGGTAGCCCAGCCAAAGTTTTGGTTCGCGCCCGCCACGTTTGAGAAACTTACTCTCCCCTCTACAATATTACGGGCATAATTGGTGTTGCTACTAATATAAGCGCCCTTAACCAACACAATATTATTTGTAATAGTGGCACTTCCGCTAAGATTGGTTCGCCCCAAAGACCATTTAGAAGTGTTCAGCGTGGTTGAAGTAAAATCATCTTGGAACGTTGGGAGTAGTCCGGCAGCAGTAGTAGCACCTGTAGTCAGACAGCTTGCATTACTCATAGTAGCAGTATTGCAAACTGTAGCCAGAGAGGGACTCAGCGTTGGCGCTGCCGAAACAGTGAAAGCGTTAGCTAAAGCACCGGTTTGCCCATCCGGATTTCTAATAGTGAGAGAATAAACGCCGGGGGCAAAGTTCTGAGGCACTATCGCAGTAAGTTGAGTAGGTGAAATATAGGTAACATTGCTCAAAGCTGTTGCGCCTAATTGTACAGTAGCGGTAGATGCAATGTTAGCCCCATTAACCGTAATAGTGCGAGCTATAGCGTTATCTTTACTTGCGGGTGTCACATTCGCTATAACTGGCGCTAATACTTGCACCGTAAAGGCGTTTGCCAAAGTATCCGCTTGACTATCAGGATTTGTAACGGTAAGGCTAAAGACACCGGCGATAAGTCCCGCAGGTACTACTGCCGTCATCTGGGAAGCATTTAGCACGGTAACGTTGGTCAAACTAGCGTTGCCAAGCATGGCGGTAGCCCCTGCTACGAAATTAGAACCGCTTATTGTGACATTGGTAGCGGTAAGTGTGCCACCTGTAGCCGGGCTTATACTGCCAAGAGTTAGCGCAGGGGCAGTAATGGTAACTCCGGCGGAACTGGTAACACTACCGCTTGTCACAACTACACTGTTGGGATAACTGCCTGTAATAGTTCCCGCGGTGTACAAGCCGCTACTGTTGATTGTGCCTCCACCTGTAGTTGACCAAGTGAAATTCACCCCAGTCATAGGCTGGTTATTACTATCAAAAGCCTGTGCCGTAAACTGCTGAGTAGTGCCGGTTTGCAGGCTACTGGTTGCAGGGGTTACTACGATACGCGCCAATGGCGCAGGTATTACAGTAATGTTGGCGGAACTGGTAACACTACCGCTTGTCACAACTACACTGTTGGGATAACTGCCTGTAATAGTTCCCGCGGTGTACAAGCCGCTACTGTTGATTGTGCCTCCACCTGTAGTTGACCAAGTGAAATTC
>Ga0194047_10001145_pt1 | contig 16660 bp, 9 predicted proteins | sample JunL225m_MetaG_2_FD_160070 | JGI IMG/M metagenome (GOLD analysis project Ga0194047, IMG submission 160070) | Anoxic zone freshwater microbial communities from boreal shield lake in IISD Experimental Lakes Area, Ontario, Canada - Jun2016-L221-5m | ecosystem: Environmental > Aquatic > Freshwater >... | reverse complement strand
TAATATTTAATTATTTTCTTGGTTGATTTTTCTCCGTCTTTATTGTATTCAATAAAATAAATACCTTTTGAGAAAGACGACATGTCAATTTTTTCAGAATAATTTCCTGAAATCATACCAATGTTTTTATCAGCAATTACATTACCTATTAAGTCATATATTTTATAACTATTGGTATTGCTTTTGTCGGATGAACTAATACTAATAGTAAGCATATCATTTACTGGATTAGGATATACAGAAAGTGATGAAACAGGTGAAGATTTAGGTGTAGTAACATCTACCGTGTTGCTGCAATAATTAAGTGCACCAAATAAAATTTCACTTCCTGTTTGGTTTTGAGCAACATAATTTTCTACTCCACCTCCTGGGGTTCCTATTTGAATATTCATGTGAAAACAGAAATCTCCATCGGTAGTAAATTGACCAATCAATACTTTATTTGTTACAGTATCTGGGCCAACCGCTCCTCCTAAGCATGCTATGGAACCATTGGTAGTGGTAAATAAGTTTCCTGTCTGACTTAAATCATTAAATACTCCTAAATCATTTGGTGACACACCAGTTGTTAATCCTACAAAGGTAACTTGTTGAGGTGTTCCAGTAATAAAACCATCTTGGGTGGTTAAAGGAATACCTGCAAAAGCATTGTTTTGAAGAATACCATTCGCATTCACTACATTTGCTATTCCATTGTCATCTGCTTTTGGAACTCCCATTGCATTAGATGCAGCTCCTCCTACTGAAAACCATGAATCAAGCATTACACTATTGAATGCTGCTTGCGCTTTTGTAAAAGCAGGAGTAGTCGCTCCTCTGTCTTCATTGTTAAAGAAAGTAGTGGTGGTGCTAACAGACAGTGTGTGTAAAGGACTATTTTGTCCGTAAAGTGCCTGAAATTTATAGCCTGGCAACATATCAACAAAAACTCTATAGGTAACCGAGCCTACTGGCAATGTACCTACACTTCCTGCTGCATCAGCGGCAGTTGATACGTAGTAAGTTTCAACTATAATATTTTGTAATCCTTGCGCAAAAGAAAAACTACTTAAAAGTGTAATTCCTAGTCCAAGTGCCCATTTTTTTAACGTATTTTTTTTCATGAATTTTTGTTTTTATTTGTTTGTATTATTATTATTTATTTTCATAATTAAGTCCTTCGAAAAGAAATTCCTTTTCTCCAGCGTTTTTTGCAACATATTGCAGCGAAGCACCTGTTGGAGTTCCTATTTGAACATTTAATTCAAAAGATAATTTACCTTCTGTAGTTAATTGTGCTATCAGTACTTTATTGCTTTCGGTAGCTCCTTTCATTCCACCAAATATTGCCCAAGAACCATTGTCAGTTGAAAATTCAGAGGAGGGGTTCAAATAATGAAAAAAAGAGGGGTCAATTCCGAAATAAGTAACCGGCTTTGTTTTTTCAGCCTTTAAACCATCTGCTTTTTTAAAACTATTATTGGTAATTATAGACCCATCTGTATCTTCGGTCAATGGAACTCCATTATGCGATTCAGTGCAAGCTCCCATCGTTAACCACGAATCGAATGCTACGGTATTGTGATTTAGGTTTTTTGAATATATTTTATCTCCCGTTCCATTGCCTTCTTTTACATTATTAAAGAAACTGGTGGTTGTGGCTAATCTTAATTTGTGAGCCCTAGTTCCGAAAACAGCTTGTAAGGTATAACCAGGTTTCATGTCTATATATATTCTATAGGTTATGGCACCTTTAGGAAAAACACCTCCAGTGGTATCAAATTTATCTTTCGAATTATAAACATAATATTTCTCCACTATTACTCCTTCTAGTGCTTGTTTGTCGGCTTCGGTAATTTTGCCAGTTATTTGAGCGAATGTCGGATTAATGATTCGGGACAGTAGGAAGAATATTATAATATATTTTGCTTGTTTCATCAATATTTAGGTGTCGAATTATTTACTATTGTTAATGTTATTTTCAGACCTTATAATGTTGCAAAGAAACTAGAGTATGATTTCCTTATTTTAAACCAATTGTTAAACTTACTCTTATAATTATTACGTTTGGGTAAATTTAAAAATACTTGAAACCGAATCTTGTTAACCTTAAGATAACATAAATACCGTTTCCAACTAATAGACAGTTCTCCTCAAAAGAGGTCAGAAATTGAATGTTAACAATTATCTATGATGATTTAGGTTCGGGATTGGAAAGTATATAACCAATACCCCTTATGGTTTTAATGTAGTTGCCACCAAGTTTTTTTCTGATTTTTCTAACATGCACATCCAGTGTTCGGTTATCAGGACTCATTTCATATCCCCAAATTAATTTTACGATTTCCTCACGTGTAACCACCTTTTGTGGATTTTGGGATAATAAATAAAGCAATTCAAATTCTTTTCGTGGTAATATTAGTCTTTTACCATCCTTATATACAAGGTATTCTTCTTTATTTATTACTAAACCATTTGGAATAGGTTGATTAGTTGTATGATCAAGTTTTTTGTGTCGTTTTAATAATGCACCAATTTTTTTGAGAAACAATCGAGGTCTCGTTGGTTTGATGATGTAATCGTCAGCGCCAGAGTTGAGTGCTGTAATATGGGAGTAGTCATCATTTCTTTCGGTGTAAAAAACAATGGAAGTTTCGTCTAATTCTTTCATCATTCTTAATTCCAAACAAAATTCTATACCATCCATTGTTGGCATAAGTAGCTCAGTGATGATTAAATCGGGAGGAGCTTTAGTAGCTATTTTCAATGCTTCTTCGGTACTCGTACATTGTGTAACAATGAAATCAGCAGGTTCTAAAATTCCGTTCAAAGCAACTAGTTGTTCTTTATCTTTATCAACAATAAGTACACGTAATTTTTTCTTCATTCTTCAGTATATTTTTTATCAATGTTAATTCAATAAGCATTGATGAAATATTTTCAGTACAAAAATGAACCTCACTTATTATCTAATCTTTAGCTTTGCATTATCTTATACTTAATAAATTAAAACCAATGTTAATTTTATTGTTTCGTGTTTTTTTACATTCCACTCTCTCAATTATTCATAAAAACTATCAATAGCAAATCAGCACTCTCTAAATTAACGTGTTAGCCAAAAGTCGACATGAGTAAGCAAAAAACGAACAGAAGTGAGCTAAGAGCTGACAGCAGTTAGCTAAAAGCGAACACGAGTTAGCTAAAAGCGAACACGAGTTAGCAAAAAGTGAACAGCGGTTAGCTAATAGCTGACTGCAGTTAGCTAAAAGCTAACATGAGTGAGCTAAAAGCTAACAGTAGTTAGCAAAAAGCTAACAGTAGTTAGCTCGGAGCTAACACCAGTTGGCTAAAAGCTGACAGCAGTGAGCAAAAAGTTAACAGTAGTTAGCTCGGAGCTGACACGCGTTAGCTAATAGCTAACAGAAAATGAAAAAGAAAAATCTTTATATAGTATTGAGATCATGAAAGATACGTTGAAATCGCGATGGTGGGAACAAAAAACGGGAAGATAACGTAGGTTACCTTCCCGTTAATTAAATGGTGGTCGCGAAGGGACTTCCATTTCACCATTCATTTTCTCCCATTTTCCTTGAAACCCTTTAAAATCAATACTTTTTCATTTTTGATGGTGCAGCTTTGTGCATAACTTTTCATCAAAATGTTAATAATGTTTACCCCAATGTTTACCCCGTTTTGCATTAATTTGCTTATCTTTGTTGAACATTTAAAACATTTACAATGGCATCAGTTTCAATAGTATTTCGTAGGGACAAAATTAATAAAAAAAATGAAGCCCCAATTCACTTCCGAATCATCAAAGATAGGAAAATTAATTACATCTCATCTGGAATTATGTTACCCGTTGAAAATTGGGATGAGAAAAACAATCGGATAAAATCCAAACACACTAATAGTGCAAGGCTTAATTCCTTTTTATCAAACAAATTTACAGAGCTTCAAGACCAAGTTTTTGAGCACGAAACAAACAATAAAAGTTTAACAAGCCGAGGGTTAAGAGATAAAATTTATGGCAGAAAGCCATCTGATTTTTTTCCTTTCGCTGATGAAGTTTGCGAAATTTATTTGAAGGATGGTAAAATAGGCACTTATGATAAAAATGTTTCCATCATTGCAAAAATGAAAAAATACACTGAAGGAAAAAATATTTCTTTTCAGGATATTACACCGGAGTTTTTAGGGAAATACGAAACCTATTTAAAAGATACCCACAAAAACAAAGTAAACACAATCAATAAAGATTTAAGGTTTATTCGCAAGATCTTTAATGATGCCTACCGCAAAGATTTAATTGAACATTCAATAATTCCGTTCAATAAGTTTAAATTGAAATTAGAGAAAACTGAAAAAGTTTTTTTGTCGGAAGATGAATTAACAGCATTTGAAAATGTGAAAACCACACCTGGCACAAGATTACAATTACATCAAGATATGTTTATTTTCGCTTCTTATACAGGCGGTTTAAGAGTTTCGGATATGTTACAAATGAAATGGGACAATTTTGATGGCGCAAATATTAATTTTACTATTCGTAAAACAGGAACACAATTATCAGTTAAACTACCTAATACGGCACTGGAAATAATAGAAAAATATAAACCAAAGAAAAAAACTCCTAATGCTTATATATTTCCAATGCTTTCAAACGACCTTGATTTAAATGATTTGAGAGCAGTTGATACTGCAATTAGTTGTGCTAATTCCTACATCAATAAAAATTTAATTACACTTGCAAAAAAAGCTAAAATCACTAAACATATTAGCTTTCATACAAGCCGCCATACTTGGGCTACCCGTGCATTACGAAAAGGCATTAGCATAGATAAAGTTTCTAAAATTATGGGGCATTCAGCAATTAAAGAAACTCAAGTTTATGCTAAAATTGTGAGTTCTGAACTGGATAAGGCAATGGATGTTTTTAATGATTAAACTTTTAAGCACCGAAATTTAAATACCTTTGCTTCTATGGCTAAAATAAGTATGAGCTCCAGATATTATGAAACTTATAGTTTGCTTTGTCAGCAAATTAAAGTAACTAAATATATTCAGGAAAATATTGGCACTGCCTCATTTGCTTCTGATGGTTATAAAATAACTTTTAATGCAGAAACAACAAGCACAACAATATTTACAAGTATTAAAAAATACCTTGATGATAATTTATATACGGTTGAAGAAAAAATACTTTTCATTGAAAATTTAATACCATTCGTTAAGCACTTTGACAGCGCAATAACAAATCGTATGGTGGAAAGAAAAAAGAATTGTACTCCTGAAGACCCATCTATTTTGGAATATGACAAAGCTATTGAATCCTTTACCAAAGCCAAGGAACTTCTAACAGCCCACTTTACAGATTATTTTGATTCGTTAATTTCTCTCAAAGAAAAAAGTACAGAGCAGATTAATACTAAAATCAGCAACAGAAATACAAATGACGATATTCACACTTTAGATGTGAATGATTTTTTTGAGCAAATTGAAGAAGGAGAAATAACAAAAATTGAAATTCATAATACAGTAGAAAAAATCACAAGTGATTTTAAACCTGAAAAGTTGAAAATTCTTTTAGCCGATTTTGAATTTTATTTGCACAATAGTAAAGAGGAAAAAGATGCTGAATATTCTTCCGATGATATTTTTAAAGAAATGGAGAAATGGAAGAAACAAGGCAAAGAGATACCATACAAGAAATACTTCTTTCCCGTTAAAAACGAAGAAGGCAAATTGGTAAGAAGTTCAGAAGAAACCAAAATTTTAGACAAAGAAAAACTCCTTTATGAATATGATTTTTTTACTTGCTATCAGTTCAAAAACTTTTTAATTACTGAAATAAACAAAAGAGTAAAGTCACCCGAACCACCTGCTAAAATAGCCACCTCCGCAAAATTTCATTCATTCAAATACAAAAAGTTTAATAATTCACAGGATCTACTAAAGAAATTATTTAGCAGTTTAAAAAGTAAAGGTTTTATTGCCAAAGACACCGACCTAAAAGATTTTAAAAAAATCTTTAGTGGTGAAGCTATTGAGAAACCTGTTGTTTGGACTGGTAACAAAAGTGAATTGTGTTATTTCATAAAACAATTAGCCACCGAACAAAACAAAGTGGAAGATTTAAAATTTAAACATTGGGAAGTAGCAACCATTTGTTTTGTATATCCTAATAACAAAGGCATAGACCGCGACCAACTAAAAGGACAGAAAGCCCCGGCAACTGCAAAAACAATTGAAACTATTGTAGGCAGTTTATAAAAGCATACTCTACCCCTTCAATATATTTTACAAAAATATTTTACATCCATAAAATAAAGAAACACAAGCACAGCTTATGTTTCAGAGTACTCTATACTCTACACTCCACTCCACCCTTTACTATTTAGAGCCTTCTACCTTCTCTTAATTGCGGAAATTTGCCCCATAAAAATTAAACAAAAATTAAAAATAAAGCAAAATGGAGTTAGTAACAATGCAATCAGAAGTTTTCCAAGAGATTAAATCTACTATGGAATCAATCAACAACCGCTTAACAGCAAAAGAAAAAGAACCAAAAGACAAATGGTTTGACAATCAGGAGGTAATGCAAATGCTGCATATCTCCAAGAGAACTCTTCAGGCGTGGAGAGATGAAGGGAAAATTTCATTTTCCCAAGTAGGAGCAAAAATTTACTATCGTGAAAGCGATGTAAATGATTTGCTAAACAAACATTTTATCAAAGCACACAAAAGGTAATCTTTTGGGGAACTCTTTTGAGTTCCCCAAAAACAACCAACAGAATTAAATTTTCCTTTGCTGGAAAATCAGTAAACATTTTTTTGCCCGAATAAATGAAATTTATTTTTTCGGAAAACCGTTTAAAAAAAACACTAAAGATATGCACCCATATACTTGTAACTCTTCTTTATTCATAACTCAGCTTGTAACCCAATGAATACAACACCCTACACAATTGCTTTTGGCAATTGGTTAAATGAAACGGAATGGCAATTTTATTGCACATTCACAACTAAATATTCAATGAGTATTAAACAGGCAAGAAACGCAATGAAACGCCTGCACAGCCACTTAACTTCAATTTACGGCAATATTAAACTGTTTTGGATTGCCGAACCTTTTGATACAAAGTATAGCTACCATACACACGCTTTAGTACAATTTGCCGAACCCTTCAAAAAAAGTCTGAAATCAATTCTTCAAAATGCTTGGCAAATTGTTAGTAAGGGCAAAGGAGGAAAAGAATATAACAATACAGTTATTAAACCTTTTGACAAATCCCTTGGGGCGCATCATTACGTTTCAAAGTATGTTCAAAGAAATAATGCTGATTGGGATTTTTATTAGTGTTTAACATTTCCGCTTTTTATTGCTTCCTTTTGCATACTTTTGAAACCTTATTGTAAAATGTCAATAAACAAAATAAAATATTTTTTTGCTTTAGAAGCGAATGATTAAATTTTTGCGCTGAAAGTAGCACTGGCATTATAAAATAGCAAAGAACTAAAAAAACAATAATAGATTAAATGAAGTTCAACGAAGATTCAAGAGTAAAAATACCCGCCATCGTGCATTTGACACGATTGGGATATACTTTTTTACCTAAATCAAAAATGGTATATACTCACGGTGATACCAATATATTTATTGAACAATTCAAAGAAGGTATTTCTAAAATCAACTCAAAAGATTTTAGTGATACAGAAATTAATGCTTTTATTGCTGAATTAAACATTCAGCTTGACAATAGCGATATAGGTAAAGCATTCTATAAAAGTCTAATTGGTGATTTTGCTTGTAAACTCATAGACTTTGAAAACTTTGAAAACAACATCTTCAATGTTGTTACAGAACTTACATACAAAAACGAAGATGAAGAATTTCGCCCTGACATTACAATCCTGGTTAATGGTATTCCTTTAGCATTTATAGAAGTTAAGAAACCCAACAACAGAGAAGGAATATTAGCGGAGCGAAACAGAATTAATTCACGGTTTAAGAATCCCAAGTTTAAAAAGTTTATGAATATCACTCAACTCTTGATTTTTTCAAATAATCAGGAGTATGACGAAGAATCAATAACACCTATTCACGGTGCATTTTATGCAAGCCCAGACCCGGAACAAGTAAAGTTTAATTGTTTTAGAGAGGAAGATAATGCTTTACTACAAAATATTCCAATGGAAGATATTGCCATTGAGAAACAAATTTTGTTAGATACCAATCTTGTTACAATAAGCGGTTCAGCAGAGTATAATACCAATAAGCAAATCAACTCACCTACAAATAGAATACTTACTTCACTGCTTAATAAAAATCGTTTAAGAACGATTTTAAAATATGGCTTTGCTTATGTCAACAGTTTAGATAAAGTTGGTGTAAGAATTGAAAAACACATTATGCGATACCCTCAGTTATTCGCAACTTTAGCAATTGAAAAAAAATTAAACCAAGGAATAAGAAAGGGTATAATTTGGCACACACAAGGCAGTGGTAAAACTGCATTGGCTTTTTACAATGTAAATTATTTAAAGGATTATTATCAAAAACAAAATGTCATTGCAAAATTTTATTTTATTGTTGACCGCCTTGATTTGGCAACACAGGCAAAAGATGAATTTGTTGCAAGAGGACTTAAAGTTGAGGTTGTAAATTCTAAAAAAGAATTTATTCAAAATATTAAAACAGCAGGTGCAACCGCAGGAAATACCGGAGACCAAACCATTACGGTAGTTAACATTCAGAAATTTTCAGAAGAATCAATTTCTAAAATAACTGATTATAATTTGAATGTTCAGAGAATTTATTTCCTTGATGAAGTTCACAGAAGTTATAATCCTGAAGGCACTTTTTATTATAAACTGGTTACCTCTGATAGAAAAGCAGTTCATATTGGACTATCCGGTACTCCCTTAATTTCAGGTGATTTTAAAAGTAAAGAAATATTTGGTGATTATTTTCACAAATACTATTACAATAAATCCATAGCTGATGGCTATACTTTAAAACTACTAAGAGAAGGAATTGAAACTAAATTCAGAAATGAAGTAAAAGTAATTTTAGAAGGAATAGAAACCGAAAAGGGAACACTTACCAAACGGCAAGTATTTTCGCATCCTAAATTTATTGAACCTTTAGTCAAATATATCATAACAGATTTTAAGAATAGCAGAACTCTACACGCGGATAATTCCATTGGAGGAATGATTGTTTGTGATTCTTCCGAACAAGCAAAAATGATTTTTGAAGAAGTTCAAAAATATAATAAATCAATAGAAATTAGCACAGGACAAGAACAGCAACCACCATCCGAATATAAGATAGCCGCTGATGGCTCTATTCCATTTTTTAAGCCGGACAATACTCCCATAACTGCTGCATTAATTTTGCACGATGTGGACACAAAGCAGATTAGAAAGGATAATCAAACCGCATTTAAACAAGGCGAAATTGATTTGCTTATTGTTTTCAATATGCTCCTGACTGGGTTTGATGCCAAGCGACTTAAAAAAATGTATTTAACCCGTGTAGTCAAAGAACACAACCTTTTGCAAACGCTTACAAGAGTTAACCGCCCATATAAAACTTTTAAATATGGCTATGTTGTTGACTTTGCCGACATCCGCAAAGAGTTTGACAAAACGAACAAAGAATATTTCAAAGAACTTCAAGACGAATTAGGTGATGAAGGAATGGAATATTCAAATATTTTTAAATCAGAAGAAGAAATTGAGGCTGAAATAGCTGAAATTAAAGAAAAATTATTTCTTTATGACTTCTCTAATTTGGAGGAATTTCAAAAAATAATTAGCCAAATTACCGACAGAAAAGAAATTGCCGAACTCAAAAAATGTTTAGAAAACTTAAAGAGTTTATACAACATTATTAAAATAATGGGATACTCTGAACTTTTAGAAAAGTTCTCATTTGATAAAGTAAACAAGCTCCACGCAGAAGTATCTAATAGAATAGACATTATCAACTTAAAGGATAATCTTGAAAATGCCATTGACAATAGCTATTTATTGAATATAGCATTAGAGAAAATGCAATTTACATTCAGAAAAATTTCAGAACACGAACTACAAATTGCAGATAAATTCAGAACAGAATTAGAAAAAACAAGAAAGGAATTGATTGAAAGAAATTTTGATAAAAAAGACCCGAAATACATTTCCCTATTTGAAGAACTTTCAAGACTTTTCAAAAAGAAAAATATTGAAGAGTGGACCTCCGAAGAAATGAACGAAGCAATAAAAAACCTACAGGAAATATTTGACAAGGCAAACGCACTCAATAACAAAGATGCACAGCTTGCGGCAAAATATGAGAACGATACAAAATTTGCTAAAATTCACAAAAGAATAAAAGAAAACAATTTGAATGTTTTAAATACGGATAGTGCTTTGCACGAAGTGTTACTTATCATAAAACACAAAATAGATGCAACAATACTAAACAACCAGGACTTGTTAAGCAATGAAGAGTTTTTTGCAGAAGCCACGAAACGCACCATTATTGAAACATTGGAAGAAAAAGGAATTAGAAATTTAGAAGTAGTTCGCTTTATAAGCCTTACATTAGTTAACGAATATTTTTACGAAAGAGCAGCATAAATGACAAAACATTTAGAACATACACAGAAAACAAAAGAACTTATAGATGGCTTAAAAACCGTATGTAGTAATTACGGCTTGGGCAATGCAGGTAGTGAATACAAAATTATTACAGAAGTATTCCTTTACAAATTCTTAAATGATAAATTTTTGCACGAAGCAAAAAATGCAAACAAAGAACTTAAAAACAGCATCAACATTGAACTTGATATTCAGAAAATGTCTGACAACGACTATGAATATATGCTTGAAAAAATTGGAGAAAGAGCAGCAAAACTAAAAAAAACTCACTTCATAAGTTCTCTATTTAATAGGCAAAACGAAGATGATTTTTCAACATTGTTTGATAACACATTAATTGAAATTGCAGATTTCAATATCAAACTTTTTTCAGTTGCTACCATTGGTGCCGAGAAAATCCGTTTGTTTGATAAGCTTTCGCCATATATTATTGAAGTCAATCAAAAATCACCTTTCTGCAAAGCAATTATAAATAAATTGGCTGGGTTTAGTTTTGAGCCGGTGTTTGAAGAAAAGTACGATTTCTTTTCTACCATATTTGAATACCTAATTAAAGATTACAACAAAGACAGCGGTAAATATGCGGAGTATTACACCCCTCCTACAGTTGCAAAAATTATGGCAAGAATCCTTGTACCCAAAGAAGTTCGTAATGTAAAACTTTACGACCCTTCAGCTGGTTCAGGCAGTTTATTGTTAGCATTGGCACACCAGATTGGTGAAGAAAAATGTAGTATCTATTCACAAGATATTTCACAAAAATCTTCTGAATTTTTACGTTTAAATTTAATCTTAAATAATCTTGTTCATTCATTGCACAATGTAATTAAAGGAAACACTTTGTTAATGCCATTTCACACTAATGATGAAAAAACTGATTTAAAAAAGTTTGATTATATAGTTTCAAATCCTCCTTTCAAAACCGATTTTAGTGATGATAGAGAAACGTTTGCAAGTGACATTCATAAAAAACGTTTCTTTGCTGGTGTGCCATCCGTTCCTGCAAAGAAAAAGGAATCAATGGCTATCTACCAACTATTTCTTCAACACATTATCTATTCATTAGACATCAATGGCAAAGCTGCAGTAGTAGTGCCTAATGGTTTTTGCACTGAAAAAGCTGTAATAGGGAAGACCATTAGAAAAAAGTTGGTGGACAATAATTGGCTAAAAGCTGTTGTTCAAATGCCGCCTAACATTTTTGCAACCACGGGTACAAACGTATCTGTTATTTTTATTGATAAAAGTAAAACTAACAACACAGCTATTTTTGTTGATGCCTCAAAATTAGGAACGAAAGTAAAAGATGGAAAAAATCAAAAAACTTTACTTTCATTTGAAGATGAGGAAAAAATTATAAGTACAATCAACAACAATGAATTGATTGAGGACTTCTCAATTATTGTAGATACAGATAAAATAAAAGGACTAAAATATTCATTTGGTGCTGGCCAATATTTTGAAACACGATTTGAGTATTTGGATATTTCTTCCGAGGAATTCAATAAGAAAATGGAACAACACAAATTGAATTTAACCGATTACTTTAAATTGGGTAAAGAACTGGAAAACTCTATAATAAAGAATTTTGATAATATTATTTATGAATAGAATCCCTTTATCAGAAGTATGCGATTATTCAAATGTATCAACAAGTGTTAGTAGCTTAACATTGGACACTTTTATTAGCACAGACAATATGATGCCAAATAGAGGCGGAATTGTTGAAGCAGTGAACTTACCCCCTGCAAATTCTTGCCCTAAATTTGAAAAAGATAATATTCTTCTTTCTAACATTCGTCCTTATTTCAAAAAAATATGGTTCGCAACTTTTGAAGGTGGTTGTTCAACTGATGTATTAGTTTTGAAATGCAAAAATGAAAAGTACAATCCAAAATATGTTTACTATAATCTATTTCAAGATTTGTTTTTTAAACATATGATGAATGGTGCAAAAGGGAGCAAAATGCCAAGAGGTGATAAAGACCAAGTAATGACTTTTCTAATCTCAGAATATCCAGAACAATATCAGAAACAAGTAGCTAATTACCTTTCATTACTTGACGACAAAATTTTTTTAAATAATAAGATAATTGCCGAATTAGAGCAAATGTCAAATAATATTTACAAATATTGGTTTGTTCAGTTTGATTTTCCAAATGAAACCGGCAACCCTTACAAAAATAGTGGAGGTGAAATGGAATTCAACATAGAATCGGGAAGAGAAATTCCAGTTGGATGGCTAGTTAAAAAAATTGATGAAGTTGCAGCAGTTAAAGCAGGAGGGGATAAACCGGAAATATTCTCTTTGTTTAAGACCGAGCAATGTTCAATCCCTATCTATTCAAATGGTATTGACAATGAAGGTTTATATGGATATACACAAGAAGCTTCAATTAAAAGGCAAAGTATAACTGTTTCAGCTAGGGGTACAATTGGTTATTGCGTTTTACGTAATGCGCCTTTTGTTCCTATCATCAGATTAATAGTTGTGACTCCCAATATCACACATAGTTCAAAATACTTTCACGAGTACTTAAAATCTGTTGAATATATTAAGAATGGTTCTGTTCAACAACAGCTTACTGCACCTGAAATTTCTTCTTTTAAAATTATTATTCCAAAATCTGAGGTTTTAGAAAAGTTTGACAAAATAACTTCTAATTATACTGAAAAAATTGAATTAATAAAAATTGAGACACAAGCATTAATATCTCTTCGGGACTTCCTATTACCATTGCTGTTAAATGGTCAAGTTAAAGTGAAATAAAAAGTAAAGGTTATGCCAGTAAAAAAAGAAAAAGTATCAAAAGAAGAACTCAAAGAAGCTTACATAAAGCTCAAGTCTCATATTTATTACGATACTACAGAACTTTTCCAACGAAAGAAACTTGCAGAGTTTGAAACGGGTTTACTTGGTGACAAGTATCTTTTTGGTTCAAAGAAAACTCCATATGCTAATGATATTTTCAATCTTACAGTAGAGTTGGACGATAAGTTGGAAAAGATTGTCGGCTGGATAAATAACAACAAAAAGGCAAAAGGCTTTGACATATTTCTTGACGAAATAAATCTAATATATCTTCCTAAAAAATTCAAGAAAGCAGATGAAGGCGAAAATTTCTTAACTAACCAAAGAATTAGTGAAGAGTACGAAATAGAAAAAGTAACTGTCTTTGCTGACATCCCTATTGAATTACATCTTGTAACAATGCTTTGGCTAACAAAATTTGGTTATAAATTGGATGCAAAACTGGATGAAAGTTGTGTAGGGAATAGACTATTATTGAATAAATCTAAAGATGGCATTGTAAAAGGTAGTGGACTTTTTAAACCTTATTTCAGTCAGTATCAGAAATGGCGCGACCAGTCAGTTGAAGAAGCACAAAGAAAACTTCAAAACGGAAGTAAGGTTGCTTTCATAAATGTTGATTTAAAAGATTATTTCTATTCAGTAAGAATTAACTTTGAAGAAATTGAAAAGGTAATATTTGGTGAGGCTGGGTACAATGGAGGTTCCGACATTCACGATATTTTTAAGGAGTTACATTTTAGGTTCACAAAAAAACTTGCAGAGAAAAAGTATCCTAACAAATTCATTGAAAATATTCCAAAAGGAAATGTTGTTCTGCCTATTGGCATTGCTTCATCTTATGTACTTGCCAATTATTATTTAAACGATTTTGATAATCGTATAAGAAAATTAATACCGCAGGTATATTATAGTCGTTATGTGGATGACATATTAATTGTAATAGAAAATCCTGATTTTGATTTTCACAAAAACCAAAAGTGCGAAGATGTAAAATTTGACATAAAAAAATATATTGCTAAAGAAAAAATAACCTTTATTAAATCCGAAGAAGAATACTATAACAATATAACAAAAACTGAACGCTTTATTTTAGAAACACTAAATCCATTAGTTAAACTAATTGATTTCCCCGAAGAACTAAAAACGAAACCAGAGAAAGATAAATCCGAACAACGCATTTTTGAAATTACTTGTTTGAAAGGCGCATATTTTCAAGGTGAAAAAACGCTGATGTATTACTTTGACAACGAAGAATCAACAGCAGTCATAGACAAATTAAAACAAGAATTGGAAGAGCGTTCAAGTGAATTCAGAGATTTCCCTGAAGATGGAAAAGGAGATAATTCATTTGATGAACAAGCCTATCATTTAGTGTTTGATGGAACAGAAGGGAAAATAAGAACACTAAAAGACTACAAGGAAAATCGCTATGGATTAAGCGTCTTTTTAGCAAATAGAATTTTCGCTGCCCTTAGGAGGTCGCAAAAAGTTGACCAAATAGAAATGGATAAATTACTTAAACTCTTTAAGGGCTTAAATAATTTAGAACATTTTAGATTATGGGAAAAAGTGTTTGCTTTTTTTCTTGTAAATGATAATCAGGAAGGGTTTGTTTTATTCTACAAACACACACTTTTACAAATAAAGAAGTTAAACAATAGCACAGCAATTCAAAACTCTCTCATTACATATAATGATGTTGCTAATTCATTAATGGAATATTTTGATATTTCATTAGAGATGCCTTTGGCATTGCACCCTGACTTTATTAAGAAAGATACAAAACCTTTTAAAGACCTTGAAATATTCCATAACACCTATAAAGGCGAAGTTGATTTTTGGAATCATTTTACATTGACATTACCCGATTCATTTTACATAAAAAAATATCGTATTTGTAATTTAATAAGACATCATTATGTTGCACATCCTTTATTAAATTACACTGTAGGTTCTGGGTGGTCAAAATTAAATTTAGTTGATCGTCATTTACCTGGTTCTCCAAAAGTAACTGATAGTTTAGGGTTCTCCGCTCAAAAAATAGCACTTTCACCAAGGCTTGTAAAATTTTGGGAATGTTGTATTGGAGTATCTACATTTTCCTTGTTAAAGAGTTCAACAGACTTTTTTGAGGAAGGGGATGAGAGGTATCAATACACAAGCATTTTTAATGACAGTAGTGAAGATGAAGAATTTATTTTAAATCAAGCATTCAAACTATATTCTGAAATTAATGCAGCACACTTTACTAACGACCCTCCCAAGATATCGGATTTTTTCAATCGTGTTCACAATAACATTAGTCCATTATCAGGTGAAAAACGAATTGAAATAAATGAGCTACACATTAATACAAATCAACGGTTTGAAAAGAACCCATCAATTTCTATTGCTAATACACAGGTAAAATTACCAAACATTGAAGCAAGTGTAAAAGGCAAGCCCAATTTGAGCAATCAACGATACTTATCATTTGCAAAACTATTAAAAGAATCAAGAAAAGAAGGTGCAGATATTTTTGTTCTTCCTGAATTTTCTGTTCCTTATGAATTTGTTTCAAGCCTTGCAAAGTATAGTGAAAAGAATCAAATGGCAATTATTGCAGGTTTAGAACATTGGAAAGTTAAAGATGTTTGTTATAATTTTATAGTTTCTATTATCCCGGTAAAAGTGAATGGTGTAAACGATGCTGTAGTTCTTTACCGTCTAAAAAATCATTATGCACACATTGAAGAATTAATAATAAGAGGTTATGGATACAAGGTTCCAAAACCAGTACCTTATAGGTACGACCTTATTAATTGGCGTAACTTATATTTTACTTCTTACTATTGTTTTGAACTTGCAGATACATACCATAGAAGTATATTTCGTTCAAAAATTGATTTGTTAATCGCATCCGAATGGAATAAAGACACTCCTTATTTTTCAAACATTGTAGAAGCACTCTCAAGAGATTTACATTGTTACATTGCTCAGGTTAATACTAGCCAGTTTGGTGATTCAAGGTTAACACAGCCATCAGAATCGGCACGTAAAGACCTAATGAAATTAAAAGGGGGTAAAAACGATACTGTACTTGTTGAAGAACTTAACTTAACTGCATTAAGAGAATTTCAATTAAAGTATTTTGAAAGAATAAAAGCTGATAATGATGATTCATTCAAACCTGTACCGCCTGATTGGAATAGAAAAGATGTAAACAATAGAATAGAT
>Ga0194047_10001144_pt1 | contig 16660 bp, 13 predicted proteins | sample JunL225m_MetaG_2_FD_160070 | JGI IMG/M metagenome (GOLD analysis project Ga0194047, IMG submission 160070) | Anoxic zone freshwater microbial communities from boreal shield lake in IISD Experimental Lakes Area, Ontario, Canada - Jun2016-L221-5m | ecosystem: Environmental > Aquatic > Freshwater... | reverse complement strand
GAGACAGGCTTCCTTTTTTTCTTTTACAACTTTAGGAGCTTTGGGTGTTGTTGCAGCAATAGTTTTTGTTTTTTTTCTAGGTCTTGAAACACCGTAAGAACCAATTGTTATTTTGCCTTTACGGCTTTTTTTATCACCTTTTCCCATAATATTATTGTTGTTTATTTATTTAATTTGGACACAAACGTACGTTAATTTTAGATAATAACAAAACTTCATTCCTTTATCTTTACCTCCGAGTTTTCTTTTTTTAATAAAAAATCCTTTTCGATTGAGTCAACTTTGCGGATGCTATTTCTCAACCACTTTAGCATGTGTTCGTCCATTTCTTCCTTATTCAAATGCCAATCAAAATCAGCCTTATGTAATTTCTCTACTAACGAACGTAAACACAATGCTGCCGACACTGAAATGTTGAAACTTTCGGTAAAACCATACATCGGAATTTTTACAAATTCATCCGCTTCTTGTAACACCGTTTCGGAAATGCCAGTTAGTTCCGTACCGAAAAACAAGGCCAATGGTTTATCAATCGATAGCTCATCAATTGTGCATACATTCTCGTTTGGTGAAGTTGCAATGATGCGGTATCCCTTTTCTTTCAGGTTTTTAATACACGCTAATGAATTGTTTTCTTGTTTTCGATATTTGTGAAGATTCAACCATTTTGGTGAACCCATTGCTATGTCTTTATTAACCGTATACGCATTTTTGTTTTCGATGATGTGAATGTCTTGTATACCAAAAATGTCGCAGGAACGCAAAACAGCAGAAGCGTTATGAGGTTGATAGAGGTCTTCTAAAGCAATGGTGATGTGCTTTGTTCTATATTTTAATACTTCGTCAAATTTGGCTCTTCGGGTTTCTGAAACAAATTGAGTTAAATGGTTTATGAGTTCTAAGGTCAATGGAATAAGCGTTTTAAATTCTTGCCAAAGGTATAAAGTTTTATCTTTTGATGTTGGTTTCGCGCAAATGTAAAAACGAAAAGCAGGACAAATGCCATGCTTTTCGTAACATATTTATTGATAGCAAATTTAACTAAAATCCCTTTGGCAACTTAAGTTGAGGGTTTTTAGGAAGGTTTTTTACAACTACTTTTTTGAAAGCATCTTCTTGCGCCTTATAGTCTTTTTGCAACACTTCAATGGCTTCTAGTTGAGTAGAATTCGGTTTCGCTTCCATGCCACAGAAGTTGCCATACAAGGATGAAACCTTTTCTCGAATTCGTTCTTCGTCAGCAAAAATCGATTTCTTTTTAGTGGCCATCAATTCAGCTTTTACTTTTTGCAATTCGTCATAAAAGGTTTTTGCATTTTTGTTTTTCGAGAAGGCTATGGTATCCACTTTCAATCCTGTTTGATAAAGATTGATACTATCAATGGTATTGGTGAGCGTACCGTACAACGATTGCAATTGCATGGCTTTTTCGTACACCAATTTTCTGTCTGCTTCGGATAAATCTTTGTTTGTTTTATCATGAATACAATTAACCGAACCCATGTATTCCCTGTCTTTCACTATTAATTTAATGCTGTATTTCCCTGGCAACACCATTGGTGCGGTAAATCCTGCTCCATCCATTTTAGTACTTCCTGCAGCTACTCGTGGTGGCACACCTCTTAAATTCCAACCCACTTTATTGATTCCTTTTCTCACCGTTCCTGGAATTGATTGAACCAATTTGTTTTGTTCATCATATATTTCAACAGTTGCTTTTCCCGAGCTTAATCGTTGTTTTAAGTAATAGTTGATGGTTGGATTTGAAGCAGGATTGCCCGTTCCCCAGCCGCCTGATACTTCGGGGCCTCCCCAACCAAATTTGCCATTGTACAAGGTCATATCGGGGGTAGGGAATAAATAAACATCCTTCTCAAGTATTTCTTTCGACAAGCTACTGATTGGGCGAATGTCATCTAATATAAATATCCCTCTTCCGTGCGAGGCAATGATTAAATCATGAGTCACAGGGTGAATTTGAATGTCGCGAACCATTGCATATTCAGGAATGTTATTCTTCATCCTGAACCAATTTTCACCGCCATCGAGTGTGGCAAACAAGCCCATCTCTGTTCCTAAGAACAATAGATTTTTGTTTTCGAAATCTTCTTTTATTTTATGTGCAAACCCTGTGAATTCAGCACTGGTAATGCGTTTCCATGTTTTGCCTAAATCAGTGCTTTTGCCAAGATAGGTTTGGAAATCTCCATACATATGATTTTCGAAGGTTGCATACACGGTGTTTTTATCATATTGCGAAGGTTGTATGCTACTCACCCACGACTGTGCCGCTATGCCTGCTTTCGCCACATTGGCTGACACGTTCGTCCAAGTGTTTCCCGCATCCAATGTGTATTGTAAGTTTCCATCATCAGTTCCCGCCCAAATCATATTCTCGTCAAGCGATGATTCGGCAATGGTGAAGATAGTGCAATGATTTTCGGCCGAAGTATTGTCCTCGCTCAGGCCTCCGCTATCTTCTTGTTTTTGTTTGTTCTTATCATTGGTAGTAAGATCGGGCGAAATGCGTTTCCAGTTTCTTCCCTGATCAATAGATTTATAAAGGTATTGACAGCCCACGTATAAGTTCTTTGGATTTTTGGCTCCGGTAAGCAAAGGTGTATTCCAGTTCCAACGTAGTTTAGTGGTTTCTTCTTTGGAAGTTTTTTGTGGCTGAATAAATTCAGATTTCATGGTTTTTATTTCGCTTCTATACATGTTTCCTCCTTGATATTCGGAGTAAACCGTTTTTCCATCGGCATCGGGTATGGTCCAGAAACCATCGCCACCACCAACACGGTCCCAATTGCCATTGCCTATTCCACCTGGAGAAGCCGATGGTGCCATCCAACTTCCGTTGTCTTGCAATCCTCCGTAAACGTTATATGGTTCTTGCATATCATAAGCCACGTGATAAAACTGACCTACTGGCAAGCCTTGATTGAATTGCCAATTGATACCTCTGTCCAAACTCACATACAAACCTCCATCTGTACCAACATACATGATGTTCGTATTCGAAGGGTTTATCCATAAGGCATGCATGTCGCTGTGTACCCAAGCGGCATCGTAACTAGCATCGGTAAACGAATACCCACCATCGCTACTATACGCAAAATTAAACGCTGGGCGATACACTCTTTTCGGGTCTTTTGGGTCGATAGCAATGGTAGAAAAATAAAAAGGTCGAGCAGTTACATTCACTGTGGCACTTTGGCTTTTCCAGTTTTCGCCTGCATCTGAGGAGATGTACAATCCTGTAGTAGTGCTTTCAACAATGGCTATCATTTGTTTCGGGTCGCTAGGAGCAAGTGCAAGGGCAATACGACCAAAGGGTTTAGCAGGTAATCCGTTTTTAATTTCTCGCCAGGTTTTTCCGGCATCGGTACTTTTGTACAATCCGCTTCCTTTGCCTCCTGAATCGAAACTAAAAGGTGTACGTCTGAATTGCCACATAGATGCAAACAAGATGGAAGAATTACTAGGGTCCATCACTATGTCGGCACAACCGGTTTTATCATCAATGAAGAATATCTTTTCCCAAGTATCGCCACCGTTTATTGATTTGTACAATCCTCTGTTCTTACTATTGCTCCAAAGTGGTCCGGGAACGGAAACATAAATGATTTCGGGGTTTTCGGCATCTATTACTATTTTCGAAATGTGTTCAGAACTATCCAGTCCAATCTTTTTCCAGTTGTCGCCTCCATCGGTGGTTTTGTAAATACCATTACCGTACGACACCGAGTTGCGCATATTGCTTTCGCCAGTGCCGGCATATACTATGGCCGGATTTTTTTGATTGATGCCTATGGCACCTATCGATTGACAATACTTGTCGAACATGGGTTTGAACGATGCTCCTGCATTGGTCGATTTCCACACACCACCACCTGCGGTGCCTATGTACATGGTTTTTCCTTGGTCGCTAATTACGCCTTCTATGGCGGTTATTCGGCCACTCATGGTTCCTGGTCCTAGTTGACGAGCTTCCATGGTGCCAAACATGGCTGCATTTACTGACGTTTGGGCCGATAGCTGATTGGCAGCTACCATCATGGCTATTATCACTATTTTTTTCATTGGGAGATTTATTAGTTGATAATTAGTTTTTAAAACTTCTATTTTCCTTCCTTGGGCAATTGAAACAGGCTATCTTCGAGGGCAGGATTGATTTCTATTTTGGTTACTTGCATTTCGCCAAAACCACTCGATACACTCATAGGGTAAAAGAAACCTTCGGGTTGCGATTTATAATCAGCAAACACCACTGAGTTTTCCATCTCTTGTCCGTTCACCTTTATTTTGTTGGTTTGCTTTAGCGTGAAATAAGTGCTTGCATCAATAAAATAAGTTGTTTCTTGTGCGTTCTTATCCGTCATTTTAAATTTAAAACACTCGGTGCCATCAAAATCGTCTTTGCCCAAAAACTCCAGCTTTTTGCCCATTTCTTGATAAGTGATGAACTCATCTTGAAGGTATAAATCGTTTTGTTCTATTTTTAATTCGTCAGCGGTTATTGGCTCTGGTTTTGTTTGTCCTTGAAAAGGCATAAAGTTCCAACCTTCGGTATTGGTAACAATGGAATAGCCTGTCATGCCCATCAATGCAATGTTTTCGCGTTTTGCTTTTTTATCTACTTGATAAATGGTGAGTTTTATTTCGGCACCTTGTGCTTTTATGGTTCCTTCCATTTTCAAGGTTTTAAGCTTGTTCCAGCTGTCTTTACCACCGATGGCCGCAATGTGTTTGTTGATAATTTCTTCAGAAGTTTGAGCATTTGTAACCTGTACACCACTCATCAGTAGCATGGCTACCACTAACATTTTCATTGTTTTCATAAGAATAATAGTTTTAAAATTTATTCAAATATATTATTTAATTCCGTTCGTGGGGAAAAAAATGTTACCGGTGGTTGTATTCTTATTTAAACGGAAAGTTTATAGTTCAAAGTTTGAAGATTGAGATTAGGACACTTATTTTGATGCAGTAATTAAGGGTATGGAACCTAAATTTATGCCATATTGAGTTATGCCAACATGATAGAAATAAAATCAAGAAAAAACACTAATTTAATTAGAGAATAAATAAGAGATTCACCGACATGAATGTCAACTTACGAATCATTCGGATAAACTTGGTTATTTGTTAGAAAATAAGTGCAACCAAAATAAATCTTATTTAAATGAAAAGTTAAAGGGGATATTGTATTTTTGCCCCTTGATAATTTTGGTGTTGGTAAAATGATAGTATCAACTCTCTCTTGTGATTTCAAGAATACATGTCTTATAAACTGGAAAAAGAAAATGAAAATACTTAGAATATTGTTGCGTGCATTTACAACTTCATTTCATGTTAGAGGTAGGCATCGGCTTGCTAATAAATTAGGAAACATATTAGCTCCAAACGCGGAAGAACAAATAGATATTGATGGAATAAAACTTCCTATCGACCATAACATCGCCATGTATCGATACATATATTATGGAGTATATGAGGAAGAGTTTGTAAGCCTGTTGAGAAGAATTATTAAACAGGGCGATGTAGTAATTGAACCAGGAGCCAATGTAGGTTATATTACAGCTATACTTTCTTCGTTAGTAGGGGAAAATGGAAAAGTTTTTTCTTTAGAGCCATCTAATATTTGCTATAAAAAAATAGTAAGTTATTTGACAAAACCTAATATCATATTAATGAATTATGCCATTGCTGACATAGACGGAGAGTTAAATTTTATTGATAAAGAAATTGTGATTAGTCAAGGGTACTCTGCTTTTTCTGAATTTGCTGGCAAACGTGAAACGGATAATGAATATTTAATTCCTACTATTACTGTTGACACTCTTATTGCAAAAAACAATTTGAAACAAATTAAATTATTGAAATTAGATGTGGAAGGAGCTGAGTTGATGGCTTTGAAAGGAGCATCAAAAGCACTTTCAAACAAACAAATAGATTACATTTTGGTAGAAACAGCTTTTATTGATGTTTACAAATCACTTAATCAAGAAGTTCATGTGATACTTACTAAATCTGGATATGATTGCTATTTGATGACCACTAATGGTTTAAAGAAATTTGATTTTACTAAGGAAGAAGGTTCTCGTCATGATGTTATCTGGACATGTTTAAAGCAATATGATTAAAGAGAGGCAGCGAGAAGCAGGAAAAAAAAGGAAAACTATATCATTGTATTCTCCAACTTCTAATTTTGCATTTAGCTATAAATATTTTCTAAGGGAAATCATGATGATAGCAATCACTATTACTTCAACACTTTCTTATTTTAATTAATTTTACTTCATTATTGGTTTGCAGAAAGTTTGTACCTGCTTGCATTCTCATATTTCTATTACAAAATGTTTGACAGAAAAATATATTGTTTAGATTGAATAGCTGGGTGGGTTGTAAAGCAAACTATTTACAATAAACAGTCTATTAAATCAATGAAATAAAAGAACCTAAGATGAAATTGTTTTAATTTCATTTTAGGTTTTTTATTAGTCATGCTATAGAAACTAGATTTTTTTTAATTACTCGCTCTCATGCTTTTCTTTTAATTTGCTTATTGTACAACTATTTTGCGATTAGTGATGTTTTTTTTCTCGTCAATTATATTTATAAAGTAAACACCTTCTTTCATTTCTCCTTTTTCAATAATCAATTGTTTGCCAGAAAATACTTGCGAAGATATTTCTTTCCCTAATACATCAACTATTTTTATGGTTGTGTTGTTTTGTTCCTCATTAAAAGAAATATATAATTTGTCGGTTACAGGATCTGGATAAATTTTAATTCCCGAATGCTCTCCAAGTGTATTTATACCGGTCGTGATATTCGCTAAATCTGATTCCCACATTCCCCTGCCATAAGTAGCCGCCCGTAATTTGCTGGCACTGTATTGAATTTCCAATTCTCCGATAGCCACATTAGGTAGTCCGTCAAAAAAAGGCTGCCATGCCGACATTGTATTGTCGCGATAATAAACACCTACATCTGTTCCAATGTACAAGGCGTCATTCGAATTGTTTTGGTATACAACACAGCTCACTGGCAAATTAGGCAGGCTGTCAGAATAATTAGTCCAGGTAAGTCCAGCATCTGCTGAAGCATACACTTTAACCGTATCTGTATATCCTGAAAATGTTACCCATACCTTGTTCGGGTCGGTATTACTTGCAGCGAGATAGGTGATGTATCCTAAACCAATTGGTAAGGTGCCTGTGCGGTCGGTAAAGGTATTGCCATCAACCGACACATACAAATTAGATTGAGTGGCTGCATATATATAGTTAGGGTTCGAAGGAGCATAACAAAGGGCTACGAAGCCTGCTGGGGCATACATAGAGCCTACTTGAGCCCATGAGCCGCCTTGGTTCGTGGTTCGGTAAAGCTGTGACTTGCCAACGAGTAAGGTATATGGGTTTGTGGGATGCATAATATAAGGTGTCACCCAAGGCCCCTGTGCATCCACTCCGCTTGCACTTGAATAAGCAATAGTTCCAAAAGTTACTCCGCCATCATAAGATATAGAAATTCCTCCGTATTGCATTTCGGTATACATGAAATTGGGATTGGTATAATCAATGATGCATTCCATTCCATCAGCTCCAAAAACACTTGCCCAAGTACCGGATGAAAGTCGGTTCGTTCCCTCGTCCTGAAATCCTGCGAGGTTAAGACCGGAGTTGGTAGCAGAGGTCCCTAAGCGGTACATTTGAGAAATTGCTAATCCATTGTTTAAGGAAACAAATGAAGCGCCATTATTTGTTGATTTATAAATGCCGCCATCATTGCAGGAAAATAGGGTGGTTGAATCACCGGGCAAAAAGGTGATGGCGTGAACGTCTGCATGAAGCCCGCTATTAATAACAGACCATGTAACGCCTGCATCCGTGGAATGGTATTGGGGCGTTCCTCCCACATACACATCATTCGCATTAAACGGATTCACGGCAATCGCCAGATTATACGATCCCTGGGTTCCAATAATATCAGGCGAAGATGATTGTAGTGTAAACGTATTCCCTGCATTAGTTGACAAGTATAAACCATTAAATGCTGATGAGCCGCTTGCAACAACATAAACGGTAGAAGGGCTGGCAGGGCACACACCAATCTCCATCCTTCTGACTGCTGAAGGTGCGGGAAGCCCCGCTGTAATGTTTGTAAATGTTATTCCACCGTCAACAGATTTAAAAAATCTTGTGCTGGCCACATTCGACTGTACTGTTGAATAAACGATAGCTGTATCCTGCGTATTATAGGCTACATCAGAAAAATACCCCACAATGGTTTGCGTCCATGTGGTTCCAGCATCTGTTGTTTTGAATATACCAACTCTGCTTGCAGCAATAAGGCTATTGGGATTCTGTGGATTGATAATTAATTTACTTATTTTTCTTGCTTGGCTTACACCCCAGTTTAGCCCTGTGGTATTCCAGGTTGCTCCTCCATCAGTAGATTTAAGCACACCTACACTGTAATTGCTACCACCGTCATAGTCGCCAGTAGCCAGATACATAATGTTCGGATTTGTTGGGTCGATTGCTAAATCAGAACAGCCTAAAACTGGTAAGCCGTCTGTATTCGTACTCCATGTGGCACCTGCGTCAGTCGATTTCCATAATCCTCCTGAAGGAGCACCCACATACATAGTATTGTTATTAGTTGGGTCGAAACGGATAAAATCTATTCTGCCCACTCCGCTGTTGCCTGTTGGATTAGTAAAAGGGCCTAACGAAGTCCAGTTGCCGGCAAACGAAAGCGATTTAGCATTTTTGCAATTACCCGATTTTTTAAGGAAATAATCGGAGTGAAGATAATTGTTGAAAAACTCGTGGTTACGCGAAGGCAGAGTAATATCACCTGATGGATAAACTCTGGGTTCCATATAATATTCCCAGCGTTTGTATTGCGTCAAATAAGGTATTTCGCTTTCCTCTTCGTCTTCCAATTCACTATCGATTGTATCTTTTTTTACTACAGTATATTCTTTTTCATATTGCCGAAATGCTTTTTGAATATCATAAAAATTAAACTTTTCTTCGGTTTCTTTGAGTGAGGGGTTTTGTAAATAGAGACTTTGTATCCATGGCTGAGCAAATAAACTTGCGGGCAAAATGAATAATAAGCATAGGGTGCAATAGGTAATTGATTTTTTCATGTGATAGAGTTTAGTGATGTTTCACACTATAGATGTTTTGAAAACTAAATTGGTTGCATATCAATTGTTGTTTTCTCTATTTCAGAACACTTGTCAGCTAAAACAAAGTTGCGTTTACCGATAGTTCTTTATATTCAAATCTGATTTCAGCTTCTTTGTTATCGCCTGTAGCATCTTTTCCTTTTATTCGTTTCACGGTATAGGCTTCTAATAGTTCATCATCAAAAGGACGTATCAACTCATTCAGTTTTTGCTTGTCGGCTTCGGTATTGCATTCAATCAACCAATCATTTTGTTTGTCTTTGGGCAATATAACAGGCATGCGGGGGCCTTCTAACTTTGGGTTGTTGTGTATATGTCTTAACGTTTTATTGCCAACCGTAGTAACAATGGTACAGGTGTTTATAATTTCTCCCGTTTCTTTGTTCACCCACTCGTCCCACAAACCTGCAAGTGATAATGGCGAGCCATCTTTCATGGCGATGTGATACGGAAAGGTTTTGCCATGAGCATGATGATGTTCGTAAAAAGCATCAAGATAGATGAGGCATCGTTTGCTTTTTGCAGAAGAGCGAAACGATGACTTTTCGAATATCGATTCACCGCGAGCATTCAAGGTTTGATTCCATATTAGTTGTGCTTGTTTTGTATCCTTTACCCAATGCGGAATTAATCCCCAAATAAAGGTTTGTGGTGTATAGGGTTGCTCGTTGGTGAACACCATTAATTGGGGATGTGCGAAGCCTGAAACACAATAATTTTTTTCGAAACTATTGCTAAACACTTTTAGTTGTCGTTCCAATTCGGCTATCATTGCAGGGTCGTCTCTGCGGTGTTTAGCATATTTTAGGGCAGTTAGTAATCCTGATTTAGTATCGTAGCACATTTGTTATTATTTCTTCCTAGTTCTTGCGGCAATTCTGAATCGTAAATACTGAAAACAAAATGAATGCCTAGCGTGTAAAGATAATCTTTTTTTTCTTTTTCTTTAAGACAGTACCTCGCGGCCGAGGAAATGGATTTCACTAAAAAGGGAATGGATTATAGCGGTGAGGGAATGGATTTCACTAAAAAGGGAATGGATTTCACTAAAAAGGGAATGGATTATAGCGGTGAGGAAATGGATTTCACTAAAAAGGGAGTGGATTTCACTAAAAAGGGAATGGATTATAGCGGTGAGGGAAGGGGATTATAGTAAAAAGGGCTTTTTTTATAAGGTGTAAATAGTTGGGGGTGGTTGTCGGTATGTTAAATTATTTAATAAATTTGAGAGTTGAATTCTTCGCCCTTGTTGGTGAAAAAACACCAAAAAGGCTGTAAGACAGTACCTGGCTCCTGCGGGGTATTATTGTTTTAGTATCGTATAAGTCCGATGAGGGTAAACTGAATATCTAAATATTTCATTATCGAAGAAAGGGCTTATAGGATGCACAAAAAAAACAATGCTATCTGCAAATATTTTTCCGTCAAAATACCATACAACACTCTTAATTTCATCTAAACTTTTTTTAAAATGAATACTATCATTATTGTCAATATTATAATTAAACCGATTATTTCTATTTATTTCCGAGTGGTTATTTTTAATCAGTTTAAACTGATCAATTATCTTTTCAATTTCCCCTTTTTTATTAGTACTAATTTCTTCAGCAGTCAGGTCTTTATGAAACCGTAAATAATGAATGTATGTACTTCCATACTCTGTTACAAATATATCGTGATCTTCTGGAAATTCAGTAGGTTTTATTACTCCCTGTTCTGTAAGTAATTTATAGGCTTTATAATTTTTAATTATAGTGTCAATTTTATTATCAAAAACATAAATCTTTTCATATTTAAGTATATTAATATTTTTACTGTTCATTTTTTTTCCATGAGTACAATTACAAATGAAAAGTGAAAGAAATAAAATAAAAAAGAGAATAGGTTTCTTCATAATTTAATAAAAAAAATGACCTATAAATAGGTCATTTTTTTTAAAATTAGGGATGCTTGTCAATAAATGTGTAAAGATCGTCTGATAAAGCTGACGGGTCAGGATACAAAACGGTTATTCCATCATTTATTATCTTTTGCAAATCGTCAGGAATTTTTGTTATTACTGTACCTCCGCCTTGAGGTGGATGTGCATTAATTATTTCAGACACTTTAGAGTCTGCTGACTGTCCTCCTGATGGTAATTTTATAGCACAAGCTGATAATTGTACGAACCAATTACCGCCAGCACACCCGCCTGCTGGCCACGATGTTACTGTTCCATTTGCATCAATGTTGTAATAAGTTGCGATTCCATCTACACACCACATAAAAAGAGATGCGGAAGAAGAATAGGAAAGACACACTGTAAAGACTAATAATACAATTAATTTTTTCATTTTGTTTCTGAGTGAATGCCTCCGCAATTAGTTAAATCTAATGAAATTATTTTTACTTGTGAGTAACCAAGATTACAAGCTACTTGGGTTATGCTTCATACAATTTGATTGCATTTCACAACAATTGTTTTTTAGCTTTTCTATTTTGTTTAAAGTATTATGGAGTAAAGATATAAAAATTATTATACAAATGCATTAAATAACTTCAGCCTTTGTTGGTGTTTTCACCAACAAAGGCTGAAGTTCTAAATTCTATTCCGTATATTTCCTTAGTTCGTCACGTATCTCCCCCTCTCTTGTGGAGAGGGGCAGGGGAGAGGTGCTTAAGTTCTCAAAAACCCCAACTCATACACCATCGGTTGCAGTTTTTCGGTTAATGCTTTATATGCCTCTTCCATACTTTTAAAACTCACCGGCACATAATCGCTGCTCGCATTCCTTGCTTGCAGGGCTTTGCGCACCTGATACCAACCAACATCAGGCCTATTCAGTTTCAGTTCATCTCTTACCGTGCGCACATCGGTATGTTCAAAATACGCCTTCCACAATTCCCTGCCTTCATTCATTACCCGTTGCGCTTCTGGGCTAAGCGTTTTATCTGATAAATAATTTACCATAAAATCGCTCTCAAACCTGCCCGTAGCATTCACTTCTTGCTCGGTGTAAGGTATAAAATGATTTACTATCGCCCATTTCCTTTCGTTCCATTCCAAATCATTCGCACTTGCCGTTAGGTTGCTTCCGTTAAACAGCATCCATATCAAACAATCCATCTTAAACTCCTCTGTCAACTCTTTGGTTGGTTGCAAAAATTGGTCTCTATCATTTAACCATGTTTGCTTTATTATTCTGCGAACTGTAAATAAAACCGCTGTTTGCCATAATATTTCTGGTGTGACAAAATAACCACCTGCACTACAATATCCAGAAGACATTAATGCGGTTTGTGTAGATGCGTGTTGCATATCATTTTTACCACAAATCATTCCTCCAATAGCACCATCAGCCCATTTAGTGCCTCTCACATCTTTTGTACTTGTCGTTGGAGAAATAGCATTTTTAAGAGGTAATGAATCTGTTTTATTTGATTTTGGCCGCTTGAACCAAGCGCTTAAAAAATTATCGTTAGGAATATTATAAAATGTTTTTTCACCAATTGCATTTGCTTTTTTATCTAAAACATCAGTTATAATTTCATTTATAACTTCTTTACTTTTTCCTTTATTACTTGTTTTCCAAACCAAAAAACCAATTGGGAATTCTCCTTTTAACCCATCAAATGCTTTGCTATGCACAACAAAACCACCTAAATATTTTGCACTCCATTTCTCTCTAAATTTTTCAAAGTTTGGAGCATTTACATATTTTAATTTACTAAACATTGCCAGAGTTGCATTTGGAATTTCTTGAGAAACTCGGGCTATGAATTGTGTAAATAGTTCTCTTGTGGCGTAACCATAATCAGGCATACGTTTTGAAACTTTGGTTGTTGCAACACCTTCTTTATTTCCACTATCTACTCCATCTCCGCTCTCCGCATAAGGCGGATTAATCAACACCAAAATCTTTTTCCCTTCGGTTATTGCTTTTCTAAGGTTAGCGGGCACTTTATCAGTAAGCGTATAATCTATCTTACCATCATCGGTTATATCATCGTTCAAATAATCGTACTGAAACCGCTCAGCCGCCACACAGGTTTTGGTAGCCTTCATCACATCTATATCTGCACTATCCAGCGTACTCATATATATATTGCGTGGGTTGCTATGCTTCACCTCCAGGTTACCCACCCCGCAACACATGTCCCAAACCACATATTCCTTTTGCCAGTTGTTGCCCAGTGTTTCGGTTAGCTTGTCGTACGCCTTATCCACCACCGCCAGCGGTGTGTAATATGCTCCCTTAAAACTCCGCTCGTCTATCGGTATCAGCGAGTCGCGCCTCTCCAGCAGGTAATCTCTGTATTCCGATTTAGGTGGTTTGTGGTATATCGTCCAAAACTGCCTGTATCCCTCCTTGTTGCTCAACTCATACACCTTGCCGCCTAACAAAAACACAGGAGCATTGTTCTTATGCATCAGCTGTGCCGTCAGGTTATCGTGTGTCGCCACAGTGCCATCGTGCATTATGTCGGCAAAAAACAACAACGCATAATCATCATCGCTCACCCCCGTTATCTCTCGCCCTATCATGTCCACCCATTTATCAAACACCTGTTTCAAATTATCAGGCGTTATCTGTGTGCGTATAATATCCCCGTTTTTAATGGCATTCTTAATGGTCGAAATAAATTCCTCCTCATGCGTTTCTATCTTAAAACTCACAAAGTGCGTACCTATATGAGCCGAAATAGCATCCAGCGCCTCCTGTGTATAACTGCTAGCACTCTTGCCCCAGCGTATGGTTTTCTTTTCCAAAAACGGAATCACATCCCCGCTTTTCATAATAGCCGCCTTGGTAGTATCTATCACCGCCAAAAAAGGAGGCACTTCCTCCCCCTTGTTCAGTGCCTGTTGCACATAATGCATCAACTGAGTAAACATAGCATACGTACTTATCTTCCCCGAATCTTTCGCCTCAAACCAAATCTCTTTGGTTTGAATATCAATCAAGTTTTTAGAATACCCCTTCAGCCCCAATGCCTTTATATACGCATCTTTTACATCCTCTTCGCTTTTGGCGAGTTTTAGTTTTTCGTAAAGGGTCATGGTGTAGTTTTAGTTTTCAAATGTATAAAAAAATGTTGACTATGGGAGTTTTCCCTTCTTTAGTTTTATAGGTGAAAAAACACCTGCAAAGGCGAAAATAGGTAAAAAAACATGTGCAAGTGATGGAAGGCGGAAAGCGTTATTCTTTTATTACTTTTCCATTCTTAATAATCCCTGTTCTGTTTCGCACTTCATAAAGATACATTCCTTTTGCAAGTTGTTCTGTATTTATAATTGTTGAGTTTATAAATGTTTGTTGTAATAGCTTTCTTGATGCAATGTCGTAAAGAATTATTTCCGTTGGTTCGTAATTATCAATGGTAATGGATAGTTTGTCTGTAACAGGGTTTGGAAATAATGAAAGTCCAAAAGTATTTTCACTTTCATTCATTCCTGTTGTTAAGCGGTAGTCGCAAGGAAATAATGTGTTGAAACTATAGGAGGTTGTGCTGTCGGAATAACAACGCATAGGTCCATCGTGTTCGATGATAAGCGCAAGTGTTTGTGGTAACATTAAAAAGTCGCAACCAAGTTTTTCAATGTAACTGCCATGAAAAGAATAATTGTCGAGTGGACTTGTCCATACTCTTTTCAAAGTGTCGGTGCTGATTATTAAAGTTGTTACTGAATCAACAACTGCTCTCCAAGTTGTGTCTATTACGGTCAGGTCAGGTCTGTGGAAGCGCAATGTATCGCCTTGTGCAACATTAAAAATATAAAGTGGAAAATAGTTTGAGAAGATAATGTTGTAATAAAAAACTGTGTCTGCTGATTGGTATGTGTAAACAGGTGGAAGATATGCGGTGTCTCCGTTTATGTATTCGTAATAGGTTACAGATATTTTCTTGCAACTATGTCCGCCAACAACAGTGTCAAGTTGTGATTCGTAAAGATAGTATTCTGAATTCTGTGGAGCCATTCCACTTGCTTGTGCAGAGTAATACCATTTGGCACCGATTGGAGCAAATGTTTGCCCCCAACAAATTCCGTAGGTCAGCAAAAGTAATATTGTCAAAAATTTTTTCATTGTAGTTGTTTTGTTATTCGCCCTTGTTGGTGTTTCTTTATAATTTCAGAAACGATGCCATTGCAGGTGTTTTTTTACCTGCAAATCCTTCTCGCTAAAAATACCTTACAAATATAATAATTTAAAGCACTCATAAAAAATTAGCAGGAAAAGGCGGAGATATGATTACTAATAAGTATACATTTGCTACTCATTTCTTTCTTTTAAGCATAAAATGAAAACGAATAAAAAACTGTCCTTATTGTTAATTACAGCATTTATCTTGTTTACAATCCTAGGAGCTTTAAGTCACGAAGCGGGGCATTATCTTGAAGCCAAATCTTTTGGTTATGAAGCGCGGATTAGTTATGCATCTACTCATTGGGACGATAAAGAAACAAGAGAATATATCAATTCTGTTTTCTTAAAACACAGAGATGAAATATTAGCAAAACAAAAATTTACAGGAAGTGATACATTTTATCCAATCTTTAAAATATACTGGAGAAATAATTTCTACATTAATGTTTGGGGGCCGTTACAAACCATTTTTACAGGTACAATGGGTTTTATTTTCTTGTTGGTATATCGTAAATCTTTTTTCGCTTCTTCTCAACTATTATTAAACCAATGGCTTTTGATATTTATTTCTCTCTTTTGGTTGCGGCAACCCATCAACTTTATTATTTTAATATTTTCTTACTTAATTAATGGTACTCTTTCTTGCAAAATGGACGAAGCAAAAATTGCAGAGTATGTAAGGTTGCCACAAGTTTCAATAATTGCTATTACTGCATTAATTGGTATTACTATTATATCATTTGTTATTTTTAAATTCATTCCATTACCTCAACGGAAAACATTTATTATTTCCGGACTAATTGGAGGTGTAGTTGGTTTTATTTTATGGATGTATATTTTAGGGCCAATAGTATTGCCTTAAAAAGGCAACTTTAATAGTTTCCCTTAGCCCTTGGTGGTGTTTTTTCCGTCTTCTAAAGGCATTGTGCTACCACCAATTGGTGTTACCGCTCCACCAATTGGTGTTAACATACCAATGATTGGTGTTAGTACACCACTGCTTGGTGATAGCACACCACCAACTGGTGATAAGCTACAACTCAAAGCTTGTGAACTACCACCGATTGGTGTTAACTTACCACTGAATGGTGTTAGTACACCACTGAATGGTGATAGCACACCACCAACTGGTGATAAACTACAACTCAAAGGTTGTGAACTACCACCGATTGGTGTTAGAACACCACCGATTGGTGTTAGAGTCTATTCAATAAACTGTGTCAAAATCTTAAATTTGACACGAAATGAAAAAGAAAAAATCAACATTTGATTTCAAATCCTTCGAAGCAGAAGCAATTGAAAGTCTAAAAAAAGGAAAGCCTTT
>Ga0194047_10001143_pt1 | contig 16663 bp, 16 predicted proteins | sample JunL225m_MetaG_2_FD_160070 | JGI IMG/M metagenome (GOLD analysis project Ga0194047, IMG submission 160070) | Anoxic zone freshwater microbial communities from boreal shield lake in IISD Experimental Lakes Area, Ontario, Canada - Jun2016-L221-5m | ecosystem: Environmental > Aquatic > Freshwater... | reverse complement strand
GCGTCTTGGTGCTTATGGTGACATTGTCGGGGCTCCTTGAGTTGCTGTATGAATAACCAAATCAACTCTCACTGCAAGAAGGAGCAAAAAGCCATGAGTCAGCAACCCCTTTCCGATACCGACCAATCCCGCTCTATCGAAGGTGGTTTCGCGCCCTCTCTTACCAAAGTTTTGGGAGTGGTACCTGTTTTGCCCGGTGAAACTGCCGATATCTACCAGACAAGTCTTGATACGCTCATCGAAGAGTTAGGTGCTCGTTCGGTGCTTCAGGTATATCTGGCCGAAAAAATACACGAATGCCTCTGGTGGATGCGTCGATACGAAGAGCAAAAGCGGGCGACCGTTATTGCGAGAATAGCATATCTGACCGATCCAAGCGGCTTTTCCCTGCGTGGCCCTTCAACGCAATCACATGTTCGCAACACGCTCTTGGCTAATAATGCCGACAGCAAAACGGTGCAAGCCGTCAAAGATGAGGGCCACACCATTGAGTCTATCCGGCAAAAAGCCATGGATGAGAAGCAAGGGGAACTCCTTCAGCTCGACCAGCAAATTGCGCTGCAAACCAAAATTCTCGTAGGCTTGCAGGCCTCCTATGAGGTTGCTTTTAACCGCAAGATGAATGTTGAACGGTTGCAACTGCAAAACGCTTTGTTACGTCGCGATTTGCAGGCTATCGAAGTGGTTGCAGAAGATCTCTCCAGGCATGACAAGCGCTAAACGTCATGCAGCAAATCAGCGTAACGCGCAGCGCTCGTCCGGACCAAGAACAGACGAAGGTAAAAGGAGAGCTTCTGTTAACGCCATGCAGCACGGCCTCACAACATCTGTTGAAAGCTCTCCCTGGGCTCTTCTCTTGCAGTCGGTCGAGGTACTGCTTCAGTCCGATGGTTTGGAAAAGTCTCAGGCCAGTGACCTTGCATTATGTATTCTCAACTATGAGCGCAATGTCCAGTACCAGCGCGATCATTACCTTGGTTTACGGCGTGATGGGCAGTACAAGCCCGGCCATGCTGGCAGGTATCTGAGGCGCGCTGCCAACCAGTTGATCAAGCAGTGCAGGGGCTTGAAGAGCTGATACGTGTTAAGAAAATTTACAAAACAAACCCATTTTGTACGTGCAGGTAACATATCATCATCTTCGACGAAGCCACCAGCGCTTTTGATAACGAGACTGAACAGGCGGTGATGGAGGCTATCGAAAGCCTCCGTCATGATAAAAAAAAGAGAATCAACAAACGTGTTTCCTGAAAAAGCTTATATTCAGCCTGCCACTCTCAGCCGCAGTTTACCCGTTTCTGCTGTGGCTGAGAGTGGCGGAGCCGTAATAAAGTTTTGCTCCTCTTTGTTTCTGACAAGGTAGAGAAAAAGATTTATGCCAGGAACGGCTTGGCAGTAACGACAGAGAGTCAACAACCTCCCTCAAGTAAAACCATGTGTAAAACTAATCCTTGCGTCGGCTTCGCGTTCAAAAAGCTTTTTGGCAGCGAAGAGAACAAGGATCTGCTGACAAGGCAACTTGAACGTCGCTTCGGCACCCTCCCCCAGTGGGCGACGGAGAAGTTAATCCGCGCAACTGAGAACGATCGCGAAACCTGGGCCGACACCATCCTCACCGCGCCGACGCTGGAAGCGGTTTTCACCACCGACGCAACGCATTTATGAGTTCAACCTCTGGTGAGCAACAGATAACAGCGCTTCTCAAACGTCTCTGGCACCACATTACGCCGAGGCGCAGGGGGCAATTCGGGCTGTTGCTGGTTTTGATGATTGGCGCTTCGTTTGCTGAAATCATCAGCATCGGCGCAGTACTGCCGTTTCTTGCCGTGCTGACGGCACCGGAAAGAATTTACCAGCTCCCTGTAGCGCAGCCACTTATACGGGCTGCAGGAGTGACGAGTGCCAGCCAGCTCCTGCTCCCGCTTACTATTGTATTCGGACTGGCGGCGCTCATCTCGGGCGGGGTGCGTCTGTTCCTTCTCTGGGCCAGTACTCGCCTCTCCTACGCAACAGGGGCGGATCTCAGCATCAGCGTGTACCGACGTACCCTCTACCAGCCTTATTCGGTACATGTGGCACGCAACAGCAGCGAAATTATCAGCGGAATCTCTGGCAAAACTGGTACGGTCACAGCCACCTTTACCAGTATTCTGAACTTTATCAGCTCAACCATTATTTTAGTGGCTATTCTGGTTACTCTGGTTGCAGTCGATCCTGTTATTGCCTTGGCGGCTTTTGCCGGTTTTGGTTTGCTCTATGCCCTGATTATCAAGATTACCCAGAGCAGGTTAGTGGTAAACAGCCAGCGTATTGCTCATGAGTCTACGCAGGTTATCAAATCGCTGCAGGAGGGGTTGGGGGGCATACGAGACGTTCTTATTGATGGCACACAGGCTGCTTATTGTGAAATTTACCGAAACGCTGATCTGCCTTTGCGTCATGCTCAGGGGGATAACTCATTTATCGGTATGAGCCCTCGGTATGCTCTGGAAGCGTTGGGTATGTTGCTTATCTCTGCTCTTGCCTACCTGCTTGCTTTGCAACCTAACGGCATTGCCAAAGCTATTCCGGTGCTTGGAGTGCTTGCACTTGGCGCTCAGTGTCTTTTGCCGGTATTGCAGCTTGCTTATTCGTCGTGGTCAAGCATACAGGGTGGTCAAGCCTCGTTGCTGGATGCTGTCGAATTGCTCGATCAGCCACTGCCCGATTATGCCGATCAACCGCCAGCCAAGCCGCTGCCTTTCTACAAACAGATTGAGCTGAAAAATCTCTCATTCCGCTATACCGAGCAGACACCGCTGGTGCTCAACAAACTTAATCTTGCGATTTCCAGGGGAAGCCGCACTGGTTTTATCGGGGTTACCGGCAGTGGTAAAAGCACTTTGCTTGATATTGTTATGGGGCTGTTGCAACCTACCGATGGCACTCTTGCTATTGATGGTCAGCCAGTAACCACAAGCAACAACAGAGCATGGTAGGCGCATATTGCTCATGTGCCACAGGCAATTTATCTCTCCGACAGCACTATTGAAGAGAACATAGCTTTCGGCATACCTAAAGGTAAAATGGATCATAACCGGGTCAAGCGAGCTGCCCAACAGGCACAGATTGCTGAGATTATTGAAAGCTGGCCTAAAAAGTATAAAACCTACGTAGGCGAACGTGGTATCCGTCTCTCTGGAGGGCAACGGCAGCGCATAGGCATTGCGCGTGCTCTCTATAAACAGGCCGATGTCATCATTTTTGATGAAGCCACCAGCGCTCTCGACAACGAGACAGAACAGGCGGTGATGGAGGCTATTGAAAATCTTGGTCATGAACTTACGATTCTCATTATTGCTCACCGGCTCACCACGCTGAAAAACTGTACTCAGGTTGTTGAACTTGGGGATGGAGGCATAAAGCGTATTGGCAGCTATCAAGAGATAGTTTCATAGTAGCCAAAAGTGGCTCAGATTACTCATTTTCCTGGTTTACCCGGTTCTCTATCAAATCCTCAACACGCATCAAAAGGAAGGAAGTGAGCTGGCTACGAACTGTAGCAAACTGGTTCAACATCAAAATGCAGATCAGCGAAGACTACAACTTTATACCCGATACGTCGGAAGTCCATAATTGCTACAAAATTATCAACACCGCAAACGGCAAAGATGATCGCTTGCACGATATCTTTGAACTGCACTACATTGAGCTGAATAAGTTCAAAAAATCGTACGCCGAAATCCAGAGCGCGCTGGATCGCTGGAGCAGTTTTTTAACGACAGCGCATAAGCTCGACCAGGAGCATACGCCAAAAGAGCTTGCCTCCGATAAAAATATTGTCAAAGCCATTGCAGCCATCGATCGCATGTTTGATGAAGAGGAGCGTCAAGTCTATGATGTTCGTATGCAATCATTGGCCGATGTCGAAAGCAAGATTGCCTCTGCGGCAGAACGGGGCATCGAAATAGGCATGGAAAAAGGTGTCGAAATAGGCAGAGAGGAAACAACCAGAATGATAGCTCTAAAACTGATACAACAAGGCACGGCGATTGACGTTATTAAAGCGGTAACAGGGTTAAGTGTTGCAGCGATAGAAGATCTTGTGAAGAGCGCATGATGAGAAAATCTGCATCATCATCACCGTCCCTGTGCTGACTACGGCTTGCTGCGCAGGGTTATGTAGGGCTCTACAAACAGGCAGACGTCATCATCTTCGACGAAGCCACCAGCGCCTCGACAACTATACAGAACAGGCAGTGATGGAGGCTTTCGGAAGCCTTGGTCATGAATTGACGATTCTTATTACTGCTCACCCTGCTGAAAAACTGCACACAGATTGTTGAGCTTGGGGTTGGGGGCATAAAGCGTATCGGCGCTTATAGTGATATTGTCGGAGCTCCGTTAGTTGCTGTAGGAGGAGTGGGTTAACATGAGTGACATTGTAAACATTATTAACAACAAGGGTACCCTAGCGAAGTGGATTCTTTGTTTAACTGTGCATAACTTTTCACAAATATCAGATGAGTCAAACTAATACAAGAATAGCAATCATAGGGCTTGGATATGTTGGTCTTCCACTTGCGGTTGAATTTGCAAAAAAATATCCTGTAACAGGTTTTGATATAAAGCTGAACCGGATAGATGAGTTGAAACAGGGTTTTGACTCAACACTTGAAATAAGCGAGGTGGAATTACGCACTGTTCTCCACAATGCACATGACGAGGTATCAGGTTTATTTATCACCTCATCAATTCATGATATAGACTCAGTAAATTATTACATTGTCACCGTTCCAACTCCGACCGATAAAAATAATCGCCCCGACCTTACCCCACTGATTAAAGCAAGCGAGACCATCGGAAAAGTGCTCAAAAAGAATGATATCGTCATATATGAATCAACTGTTTATCCTGGTGCTACTGAGGACGATTGCGTACCAGTTCTTGAGCGTGTTTCAGGACTTACTTTTAATAAAGACTTTTTTGTTGGATATTCTCCAGAAAGGATCAACCCAGGTGATAAAGAGCACACGGTAACAAAAATTAAAAAAATCACTTCAGGCTCCACTCCTGAAATAGCCGTAAAGGTCGATTCGCTTTATCGTTCTATTATTGAGGCCGGTACTCACCTTGCACCATCAATCAAGGTGGCTGAAGCAGCAAAAGTCATTGAAAATTCTCAACGGGATATTAATATTGCCTTTGTCAATGAGCTTGCGATGATCTTTAACCTTATGGGTATTGACACGCATGAAGTTCTCAAGGCGGCAGGCACAAAATGGAACTTTTTACCGTTCAAGCCAGGCCTCGTTGGCGGTCATTGCATAGGCGTTGACCCTTATTACCTGGCCCAGAGGGCGCAGGAGTATGGCCATTATCCTGAAATCATTCTTTCCGGAAGGCGCCTTAATGACAATATGGGGAAATATATTGCTTCTGAGGTAGTCAAGCTCATGATCAAGAGAGAGCAGAAAATTAATAAAGCAAAGGTTCTCATGCTTGGCATTACTTTTAAAGAAAACTGTCCTGATATTCGTAATACCCGGACGGTAGATATTGTTCATGAATTGACCGATTATGGTGTCGATGTCGAAATTTATGACCCTTGGGCCAATGCGGATGAAGTTTTGCATGAGTTTGGTCTCAAATGCAGCAACACAATTACGGTAAGCCATTACGATGCCATTATTCTCGCAGTGGCACACCATCAATTTGAGGCAATGAATATGAGGCAACTGAGCACCAATGATCAATGTATCATTTACGATGTCAAAGGGTTCTTGCTTAAGGGCGATGTGGATGGAAGGTTGTAACATCATGCACGAGCCAGGAAAGTTCACAGATGAAGTTTATGCAATGAATAATTTCTAAACATGAATGTACCAATAGCAGGAAGAAAAATCCGTATAGCCGTTGCCGGATGCGGTCGCATTGCAAAAAACCATTTTGATTCAATAGAACAGCACTCCGAACATCTTGATCTTGTGGCACTTTGTGATACCAGTGAACAGGTTCTTCAAGAAAAAATTGTTCAATATGCCGTACCTGGATACAGACACCTTGAAGAGCTACTGAAAATTGAGAAACCTGATATTGTGGCTTTGTGTACACCAAGTGGCTTGCATCCAGCTCAAGCGATTCTTGCTGCGCATCATGGGGTTCATGTTATTACAGAAAAACCGATGGCGACCAGGTGGCAGGATGGGCTGCGTATGGTCAAGGCGTGCGACGAGCATAGAGTAAGGCTTTTTGTCGTCAAACAGAATCGCAGAAATACCACGCTGCAACTTCTCAAGAGAGCTGTGGAGGAAAAAAGGTTTGGTAAAATCTATCTGGTGAATATCAATGTTTTCTGGACAAGACCACAAGAGTATTACGATTCATCGAAATGGAGAGGGACCTGGGAGCTTGATGGTGGCGCATTTATGAATCAGGCCAGCCATTATGTTGATCTTATTGATTGGATTATTGGGCCTGTTGCCAGTATCCATGCCATGACTGCTACGCTCGAACGTGATATTCAGGTGGAAGATACTGGTGTACTGAATATTCGCTGGCGTTGTGGGGCGCTTGGTTCCATGAATGTGACCATGCTGACCTACCCCAAGAATTATGAAGGGTCAATTACAATTCTGGGTGAAAAGGGGACGGTGAAAGTTGGTGGTCTTGCTGTTAATGAAATTCAGCAGTGGGAGTTTGCAGACAAGTGCGACTATGACGAGAATATCTCCCAGGCAAACTACCAGACAACATCAGTCTATGGGTTTGGTCATCCTCTTTATTACCAGAATGTCATTGATGTCATGAGGGGTGAAGCTGAGGCTGAAACTGACGGTCGTGAAGGGTTGAAATCTCTTGAAGTTCTTATAGCGGCATACCTTTCTGCGCGAGATGGCAAGACTATCTCTCTTCCTTTGGAATATTAAGATCTGTCATGAAGGTTGGGGTGGTTGGAGGGGGTATCAATGGTCTCTGTTGTGCATGGGCCCTTGCTGTAGATGGTCATCAGGTGACCCTGTACGAGCGAGAAAGGGTCATGCAGGCTACAAGCTCAGCTTCGTCGAAATTACTTCATGGAGGGATTCGATATCTTGAAAATGGGCAGTTTCGTCTGGTTAAGGAGGCTTTAAAAGAGCGAGATTCATGGATTACTGCGGTGCCTTCTCTGGCAGTGCCGTTACCGATTCTTTTCCCAAAGTTTTTGAAGAGTAAAAGGCCGAAATGGTTGCTTGGGACGGGTTTCAAGTTATACGATTATTTGGCTTCATCATCGGTTTTTCCCGCATCACAATGGCTCGACGTTCTGGAGGTAAAGGAGTTAAGTCCGGATTTGGCGTGTGACAATTTGCAAGGTGCCTATTTGTATTATGATGCACAAATGGATGATTATCTCCTTGGCAAATGGGTTGCGGATCAATGTGCTGCATTGGGAGTTGAAATTTTTGAGAACGTTTGTGTTAAAAGAGTTGGTACAGATGGTTCCCTGCTTCTTCCGGATGGAACAAGCAGAGGCTTCGACATGCTCTTGAATGTTACCGGACCATGGGCTGAAAAGCTTCTCATTGAGAGTGCTATTGCTCCGGACTATCATCTTGATTTGGTTCGCGGAAGCCATATTATTATTGATCGTTCATGTAACCATGCGTTGATTCTTGAGGTTCCTGGTGAAGCAAGAATTTTTTTTGTTATTCCCTGGAAAGAAAAAATATTGATTGGTACTACCGAGGAGCGTCAAGGGCTTGATCACCCGATAGTCAGTAGTGAGAAGGAGATTGAGTATCTCGTAAAGGCTTATAATTTTTACGTCAGAAAGCAGATATCAAGGGTTGATGTTGTGGAGAGGTTTGCTGGCTTGAGACCGTTGCTCCGTTCGCATGACAATCCAGGCAAAGCAAGTCGAGAATATGCCATACAGAAAAATAATAAATTGATTACGGTGTTCGGCGGAAAATGGACAACTGCCCGGGCGTTAGCTGAAAAGGTTAAACATAAATGTCTTGAATGATGAGTATCACTATACATCCTACAGCAATTGTTGACGATGGAGCGCAACTTGGAGAAGGGACTCGTGTGTGGCATTGGGTTCATATCTCTGGCGGTGCTAACATTGGTGAGCGTTGCTCGTTTGGTCAGAATGTGTTTGTCGGCAATGATGTTCTGATTGGCCACAATGTCAAGGTGCAGAATAATGTCAGCATTTACGATGCTGTAACCATTGAGGATGATGTATTCTGTGGGCCGAGCATGGTTTTTACCAATGTCTATAATCCACGGTCTGCGATCATTCGGAAAAATGAGTACCGTCGTACTTTTGTTAAAAAAGGGGCAACCATAGGAGCCAATGCTACGATAGTGTGTGGTATTACCTTGGGTGAGTACTGTTTTATCGCTGCTGGTGCTGTAGTCAATAAAGATGTCAAGCCTTATGCCTTGATGGCAGGGGTACCGGCGAAGCAGATTGGCTGGATGAATGCCGCAGGTGAGCGTGTTACACAGCAACCCTCATTATAAAATAAGTTAACGACATGGACTTCATTGATCTTAAAACACAGCAGGCGGCAATCAAGCCAGAGCTCGACCGACGTATTGCATCCGTTCTTGCTCATGGTCAGTATATTCTTGGCCCGGAAGTCAAGGAACTTGAAGAGCACCTGCAAAATTATACTGGAGCAAAATATTGCATCACAGTTGCCAGTGGAACTGAAGCGTTGCTGATTAGTCTCATGGCTCTGGGTATTGGTTCTGGAGATGAAGTTATCACCACGCCATTTACCTTTGTTGCTACGGCTGAAGTGATCGTATTGCTTGGAGGGAAACCTGTGTTTGTTGATATCGAACCCGATACCTGTAACATTGACGCAAGCAAAATTGAAGAGGCTATTACCTCAAAAACAAAGGCAATTATGCCGGTGAGTCTTTATGGGCAGCCTGCTGATATGGATGAGATCAATGCCATTGCGGCAAAGTATGGCAATATTCCGGTTATTGAGGACGGCTGCCAGAGCTTTGGAGCAAGTTACAAGAACACAAAATCCTGTAATCTCAGTGCAATGGGCTGCACCAGTTTTTTCCCAAGCAAACCGCTCGGTTGTTATGGTGATGGTGGGGCTATTTTTACGAACAATGATACTATAACCAATGCGTGCCGTGAAATACGGGTGCATGGTCAGAGCAAGCGTTATGTACATACCCGGATCGGTGTTGGAGGACGCATGGATACGTTGCAATGTGCCATAGTACTTGCCAAACTTGATAGGTTTGAATGGGAGGTGCAGATGCGTAAAGAAATAGGTGCTCGCTACAATAACCTAATTGATGACGCTGGCTTGAGTCGTGTAGTGCAAAAACCTGATCGCTCTTCCGTTTTTGCGCAATACACTGTCTTTTCTGAGAACAGGGAACAAACCCAAGCTTTGCTTAAAGAGGCAGGTATCCCGACAGCGGTGCATTATCCTCTGCCGTTAAATGAACAGCCAGCTTATCAATGCTATTGTGATGGCAATTGTACTCCAGCTGCCACAGAGGTATCAAAAAAAGTGCTCAGTTTACCTATGGGCCCCGATCTGTCGGTGAGTGATCAGTATCACATTGTACATGTTATGAGCAAAGCAGAATTAAAAAATTGAGTCCAACAGTGAAAATCCTCACTATAGTTGGTGCGCGTCCGCAGTTCATCAAGGCTGCGGCAGTTAGCCGTGCGATTCGCGATTATAATCAACGCAAATCGCAAGTTGGAATAGAAGAGGTTATTGTGCATACCGGTCAGCATTTTGATGCAAATATGTCGGCAGCTTTTTTTGACCAGCTTGATATTCCACGGCCAGCTCACAATCTGGGTGTGGCGGGTCTGGATCACGGAGCCATGACTGGTCGTATGCTCGAAGGTATCGAAACCCTCATCAAGCAGGAAAAACCAGACTGGGTTCTTGTCTATGGTGATACCAATTCAACATTGGCTGGTGCGTTGGCTGCATCAAAACTTCATGTATCGGTAGCGCATGTTGAAGCAGGGCTTCGTTCGTATAATCTTGCTATGCCAGAAGAGATTAATCGAACGTTAACCGACCGCATTTCGACTCTTCTGTTGTGCCCTACTTCAACTTCGGTTAATAATCTTAAAGCTGAAGGTTATCCGTTTGCCCTGCCAAAAAAGCGATATCAGACAACCCGGAATGTTGGTGATGTCATGTATGATGCTACCTTGTATTACCGCGAGTTGGCACGCCAAAGTATTTCACTTGATACATGGCAGTTAAGGGATGGTGAGTACGTTCTCTGTACGTTGCACAGAGCAGAAAACACTGATGACCCAGTACGACTGGAAAGTATTTTTGGAGCTTTGCGAGAAATTGCAGCGCAATATACCCTTTTGCTTCCACTACACCCGCGTACACATAAATTGATTGTAAATTCTGGCAAGCAATTATGGATGGATGGGATCAGAGTTATTGAGCCCGTCCCTTATCTTGAAATGCAGCGGCTTGAAATGGGTGCGAAAATGATTCTTACAGATTCGGGGGGGGTCCAGAAAGAAGCATTTTTTCATGGTGTGCCTTGTATTACCTTGCGCGATGAAACTGAGTGGTTAGAAACGGTCAAGTTAGGGTGGAATCAGATTGTTGGTGCAAATCATAGTAAAATACACGAAGCATTCTGCAAAGCACAAAAGCCAACGCATTGTATGGAAAAGCCATATGGTAATGGCGGTGCCGCAAAAATAATTCTGGATATGTTAGTAACAGAATTCGAAAACCAGAGACAGTAATTCAATAGAATATTTTTATCAAAAGGGGTTGTATTTATGATTTCCGGAAAAAAGATTTTTATAACAGGTGGTGCAGGTTTTATAGGTTCAACGTTAATAGGGCGGATAATCGAAAAAAATAAAATTGTTGTCTACGACAACCTTGAACGTAATTCCTTGAAATCGCAACCTTTTTGTGACCATCCCAACTTAACATTGGTCAAAGGAGATATTCTGGATCTTGAAGCCTTGATTGATGCTGCTAAAGGCACAGAGATTTTTGTGCATGCTGCAGCGATTGCAGGAATTGATAATACACTTACAAACCCCGCTAAAACAATGCGTGTCAACATGATTGGTACAGCTAATGCATTGGAAGCGGCTTATCTGTCAGGTACGGTGGAACGGTTTTTAGAGTTTTCAACTTCAGAAGTATTTGGGTCATACGCTTATAAAGTTGAAGAGAGCAATCAGACAGTAACTGGTGCAGTTGGTGAAGCACGATGGACCTATGCTGTGAGTAAGTTGGCTGGTGAACATCTTACGCATGCATATCATAGACAATATGGATTACCTACAGTAACAATACGTCCCTTTAATATTTATGGTCCGGGACAGATAGGTGAAGGGGCTATTCAGATTTTTATTCGCAAAGCACTACGAAATGAAAATATATATATATTTGGCGATGGTAATCAAATACGTGCTTGGTGTTATATCGATGATATGGTAAATGGATTATTTAAGGCATTAACCGAATCTAAAGCAATTGGTGAATCTTTTAATATTGGAAATGCTCGAGCAGTTACCACAATATATGGTCTGGCTGAAACGGTTTGCAGAGTTATTGGATCAAAGTCAAAAATTGTATTCAAAGATGCGTTATCTGCAGATATTGAGTTAAGGATTCCTAGTGTTGATAAAGCACGAGATTTGATAGGGTTTAATGCGAAAATAGATTTAGAAGAAGGTGTAAAGAAAACGAGCGAATGGTATAAAAATCATCTTGAAATTATGCCACCTCTACCTGCAATATTTAATTCAGCAAAATAATAATATGTTTTATGTGTTAGGTGCAAATGGTTTTATAGGATCGTATGTTGCAGAATCATTAAGAAAAACTGAATCAAATTTAGTTACGGCCTTAAAAAAAAATAACTTTGATATTACGCATTCTTCTGATTATTTAAAGTTTAATTTTAATGAAGCCACAATTATTGATTGTATTACAAAGATAGATGGATACAGTGAAGATGTGATGGAAACAAATTATTATTCGTTTAAAAATTTTATAGATTATTTAAATAATAGTGGAATATCGTATAGATATATATATTTTTCTACTATGACAAGTAATGATAAGAAACAAGTAAAATCTAATCCGTATGTTAGAAGTAAACACTTAGCGGAAAGATATATTATAGAAAATGTTATTAATTATACAATAATTAGACTTGCATTTCCATTTGGTAAAGGTGAAGGTGGCAATAGACTTATTTCACGAATTATTAATAAAATATTAAATAACGAAGACTTGATTCTTGATGACGTAACACTTAATCTGACATCTATTGATTTCTTGATAAAGTATATTCCTGAGCTGATAAAAAGTAAAAAAAAAATAATAAAATTTACAGATGGGATCCCGTATCGCTTAAGTGACGTTGTAGATGTGATTTGCAGGGCACTTAGTAAACCCAACCGGTATAAAGTTAACCCAACGCCGATTGATCTCACCGTTACTAAAACCAAATTATTTTATAATAATACTAGCGCATTACATGATATTGAAAAGTTTGCCAGTGAGATTAAGCGATAAAATATTTTTTGTTATTCAGTCTTTATTGAAATATAATAGCTTTAATTTTGCAATATATTTAAGGAGTTTGCTTTATAAGCCTTTTTTTAAGAGTTTTGGTTCAGGTGTAAAGATAAAAGATGGCGTAACCTTTAAGTTTCCATCTGAAATTGAATTAGGTTGTAATTGTAGTATTGGCGAGTTTAGCTATTTTGTTGGTAAAAAAGGGCTGAAAATAGGGAATAATGCATTAGTTGCGGCTGGGACTAAAGTTATAACTTCAACGCATAATATAGAAAATATAGATATACCAGTTGCGTTTCAAGGCCTTTCTTTTGCTTCTATAGAAATAGGAAATGATGTTTGGATTGGTTTTGATGTTAAAATCTTCGGTAACACTATTATAGGTAATAGTGTAATAATTGGGGCTGGAAGTTTGGTGAAAAATACTCGGATTGAGCAGTATTCAGTTATTGCAGGAGTGCCTGCAAAGCTAATTAAGATGAGAAATAAAGCTCAGATAAGTAATTAATTCTTTACTCATGAATAGCTTTTCTCGTAAAAAGTATGACGTGCTCCTAATCGGAAGCCTTTGTGCCTTCGATCAAGTTTTTGGTGAGTATTTGGCACGAAAGGGAATGAAAATTTGTATAGTCAGAATAAGAAGCACAAGTCAAGGCTATATAACAGTACCAGAAAACTTCTTAAAAGTTAGTTCTTTAAATGATATAATATATATACATAGTAATAAAGAATTAGTTACACTTGCTAAAAAATCACGTGCAGTTGTCACTTTTACAGGGACATTTGGGATGCAATTGAAATGGTGGTGGGTATTTAGACGCCTTCTTGATATTCCTCCCGTTTTTAATGTGTCCACGGGTTCTGACTTTATGGAACTATTGATTTCTAAAGGCCGGGTTGCTTGGTTTTATCGTTATTTTACAAAAACCTGTACTCTAAACATTACTTACCCCTGCCCTTACAGTCTGAAAAGTGTTGTCAAAACAGGGCTTAAAAACGTACTGATTACCAAGTTTCCATCATATTTCTTACCCGAAAAACCAGCGCAAAAGTCTTGTAATACAGGAACACTTAGATACCTTCATCCCAGCCATCTCGATTTTAAGGTCAATGATTCGGGAGTTAATAGGACTTCAGCCAAAGGTAATGATCGCTTTATACGAGCATTTATTAAAGCACTAAATGATGGTCTTGATGCAGAATGCATCATACTTGATCGTGGTCCTGATCGTGATGTCGCCAGGGAAATAATTAATTGCAGTGGTTATGAAAACAGATTTATATGGAAATCTCATCTATCGCGTGCTGAGTTGATGAGTGAAATAATGTTAGCAGATGTTATCGTAGATCAGTTCGATGTGGGGATATTGGGGAATACGGCTATTGAAGCAATGGCAATGGGAAAGGCTGTAATGATCTATTTACAAAAGGAATGCATGAATATGGTATATCCAGAGTTTCCTCCGGTAATCAATGCTTGTAAAGAAGAAGAGATATATGATCAAATAATGCAATTTAACTCCCGAGAAAAACTTTGTTTGTTGGGGGAACATGCCCAGCGATGGATAGGCGATAATCATTCATGGGAGACTTGTACAGATCTGTTTATTATATATTATACTCTTTTTACTGGGCACCAAGTTTTAAACTATGGATGGGATATTGACCATTATAAGACGATTGCCGAATGAAGATTGTTGCTTATCGCAAGGTACCTCCCACATGGGATGAATGTTTATTAACATCTTTTAAATGTTCTGGTTTTTTTCAAACATCATTCTGGGCAAATCTGTCGCAGCGATTGTTGGGAGCAAAGCCAATGTATTTAGAACTGATCGATGGTGATAGGTATTGCGCTTCGCTAATGCTCATCCACAGGAGTCCACAAACTCTATTGAAAAAAGTATTAGATATCATATTTCGTAGTAAACAGAGTTTTTTAGAGTTTTCTGATGGTCCTAATTTTATTGACACTTCAAATTGTACTCATTTTTTGCCAAAATTTCTTAAGTGGATTGATGACTATGCTTTTATCAATGGTGTCGGTAAAATTGTAACAAATGGTTTTCCAATAACTAGTAATTACTTGCATAGCCACGAATTATTACAGATATATGAGTCATTTGGTTATGAGACTTCTTCTTGGGCAACGTTTCTTGTAAACCTTAACCAGTCAGAAGAGGAACTCAATAAAAATATAGCACATTCTACAAGAAAACAAATCAATAAAGCAAAGCGCCAAGGTGTTATTGTGAGGCGTATAAACTCTTTTCAAGAATATGAAAAAATGTTCTATATACCATATTATAAATATAAAGAAGCAAGAGGTGAAAAGGTATTTCCTTTAGAAACTGCAGAGTTGATGTGGAAAATGGATATAAATGGCGTTTTTTATACACACTATATTGCAAGTGATGAACATAATGAAACATTAGCCACACTCGGGGTATATCATTTTGCTGGCACAGCAACAGAAATAACCTCTTGTTTAACGGAACGCGCGTACTCAATGAAAATACCAGCTCAAGATATCTTGCATTGGCAGGTCATGTTAGATATGAAACAGATGGGTTGCCATACTTTTGATCTTGCTGGTGTCAATCCAGCACCAATTAATCAGAAAGAGGAAGGGATCAGACGCTTCAAGGAAAAATGGGGTGGGAAGTACGTTGAATACAAACGATATACTAAGGAGTTTCCCAGTACATCTATATTATTCAATATTCTGAGGAATGGAAATCGCATTTTAACTAAAATAAAAAGTTCAAAAATTAAGGCATGAGTCGCCAATTTTTTAAAAATGCAGCTTTTCTTTCTGTTGTTGAGATTATTGTTAAATTGAAAGGATTTATATTTATTCCGCTTTTGACAAGGTATTTTGGAACAGTAAATTATGGGGTATGGTCGCAGGTTGGCGTACTGGTTGCTACGCTTACTCCTCTGATTGTTCTTGGTACCGACTCTGCAATTATTCGGATGCTACCTGGGAGGGCTCTTGATAAACAAAAACGTCAATTCTCTGCATGGTGTATTTTTCTGCTTGCAATATCTGTAATTATTTGTTCTCTTTTGTTGCTCTTTATGCGCCCGATTTCGCATCTGTTTTTTGGTACTTCGGAAGAGTATATCCTTTATCTCCCTCTTGCTGCGGCATCGTTATTTGTGGCCCTTGCCATGAATATTCTTCGGAATTGGTACCGTATTCATAACGATGCTAAAATTTATGGCTATATATCAATCATTCAGGCAGTGCTCAACACCTTTGCTCTTGCTGGGATGTTAATCTTTAAAAAGGGACTCTATGAGCTCATTGTATATAACCTGATTGCTGATTTTTTTGTTGTAGTATGGCTTGCAGTGAAGCTCACACGCGACTTCGGGTGGGCTCTACCCGATTTTTCAGTCATAAAACAACTTGTACGATATGGCCTTCCAATAGTGCCTGCTGGTTATGCTATGTGGGGGTTAAATTGCATGGATCGGCTATTCCTTGTAAAATACGTCACTATCTCCGAGATTGGGGTATATTCGCTAGCCTATTCACTTGGGTTCATGATAATTCAGATCTTTGTAAGCCCAATTTGGAACATGTATCCAAATATGGCTTCTGAATTATTCAACAAAAATAAGATGGATGAGTTACAAAAACTTTTTGAAAGGTCGGTGGGTCTCATTCTGACGCTTGCATTACCTGCTACCCTTGGTATTTTTGTTTTAGGTAAGCAGCTTCTTTCTCTTCTAGCAACATCTCAGTTTGTTGAAGGATATCAGGTTATTGGCATCATAACCGCAGGCTATATTTTTCATATATTATCGAGTTACTATGATGTTGCTCTCGGTTTAATTCATAAACAATATTTTTCCACTATTTCTATTTTAATTGCATTTGTGGTTAATTTTTTATTGAATTGTATTTTAATTCCAAAATATGGTATTTTGGGTGCTGCTATAGCAACTTCAGTTGGTTTTTTTTCACAGTTTTTAGTCTCCTTATCATTGGCCTCATTATATACAAAGATAAAGTCTCCTATTATTTATCCTATTAAAATTCTTGCTTCTTCACTAACAATGGGAATAACGCTTTTTTTAATTGTTGAAAAAAATACAGTATATAG
>Ga0194047_10001141_pt1 | contig 16672 bp, 13 predicted proteins | sample JunL225m_MetaG_2_FD_160070 | JGI IMG/M metagenome (GOLD analysis project Ga0194047, IMG submission 160070) | Anoxic zone freshwater microbial communities from boreal shield lake in IISD Experimental Lakes Area, Ontario, Canada - Jun2016-L221-5m | ecosystem: Environmental > Aquatic > Freshwater... | reverse complement strand
CTTTTATATAAATAAATTCATCGGCTGTATGAGATCTAGCAGAATCGCCAGGACCCATTTTTAAACTAGGAAAAGGCATTAATGCTTTATCAGATGTAGTAACAGAGCCATAATGACCCTTACCCAAATCCTTGCCTGCTTTCACTAATACGTGATCAAGGCCAATACTTGTGGAGCGCATTCTTAAACTTCTTGGCTTTACTTCCCCTTTTACATTTTCTTGAATAGTTTTTAAAACCTCTTCAAAACTATAAAGTTCATTCACACGAACATCTACTACCATTTTACAAGTGGAAGGCACTACATTATGTTGTTTGTTATCGGTTTCTATTACTGTAACGCTCATTTTTACCTTACCTAATAAATCGGATACTTTTTCAAACTGATAATTTTTAAACCATTCAATAGCTGCTAGTATTTTATACAGTGCATTCTCTCCTTCCTCTCTAGCAGCATGACCGGCTTTGCCAGTAGCTACAACATCTAAAACCAATAAGCCTCTTTCTGCAATAGCCATTTCCATTTTAGTAGGCTCACCAACTATTCCAAAATCAATTTTTGGTAATTGAGGAAGTACCAATTCAATACCATCATGGCCAGAAATTTCTTCTTCAGCAGATGCTACAAAAATTATATTGTACCCTAAATTAGGCATAGCATAAAAATGTAAAAAGCAGGCTATTAAACTTACCAAACAACCGCCTGCATCATTAGCACCTAGTCCGTATAATTTACCTTCCTTTTTAATAGGACTAAAGGGCTCATTGGTATAGCCTTTATTAGGTTTTACGGTATCGTGGTGTGAGTTTAATAATATAGAAGGCTTGTTCGCATCGAAATGTAAATTAGCTGCCCAAATATTATTTTTAATGGTATTTACTTTAATATTTCTAGCTGCAAAAAATTGAGTGATGGCGAAAGCTGTTTTATCTTCTTCTTTACTAAAAGAAGGTATTGCGATTAATTTTTTTAATAAATCGATGGCGTCTTTTTGTAAGACGTTTGTATTTGTAATATGTATAGTAGGTGATTGTGACATTATAATTGTATTGTGGTACCTGCTGTACCATTCATTAATTCATTCATTTTTTCGGCCTTTCCAATGATGACAGATTGTACACCATTATCAAGGGCTTCATACGCGTTGTCTATTTTGGGGATCATTCCCTCGAATATGAGTTTTTGATCTTTAAGTGTACCGTAAAACGGTTTATCCATTCGCGCAATGACTGAACTGGGATCATTCATATCCTTCAGTACGCCTTCTTTTTCAAAACCATATATTAAATGCACATTATATTTAGTCGCTAATGCAGTAGCAAGGCTTTGTGCAATGGTATCTGCATTGGTATTTAATAGCTGTCCCTTACCATCATGGGTAATAGGCGCCACCACTAATTTAGTATTCGTTGAAAGTAATTGTAAAAGCAAATCGGTATTCACTGTATCTATATCTCCTACAAAACCATAATCAATGCTTGCATGCTTTCTTTTATGTGCTTGTATTAAATTACCATCTGCACCAGACAAACCCATTGCTGGAATACCTAATGCTTGTAACTGTGCAACAATATTTTTGTTAATATAACCTGCATATACCATGGTTACTATTTTCAATGTGGCTTCATCAGTAATTCTTCTGCCTTCTACCATAGTTTGTTCAACACCCATGGACTGAGCCATACTAGTTGCCATTTTGCCACCACCATGCACTAAAATAGCCTGGCCTTTTACTTGCGCAAAAGCTTGCAAGCAAGTAGCTAACAATGCTGGATTGTCAACTATATTGCCCCCTATTTTAATTACATATAATGATTCCATAATTTATTGAACAGGTTTTTATCGAATTGAATTAAATAGAATTAGTTTTTAAAATTTCAGCTAAAACTGCTTGCGCTGCCCAAACTCTATTAGAAGCTTCTTTAGTTACTAAACTATTGGGGCCATCTAAAATTTCATCGCTTAATTCTACATTTCTTCTTACTGGTAAACAATGCATTACTTTAGCCTGATTCGTTAATGCTAATTTAGCATTGGTCAACATCCAATTTTTATCTGTCGAAAGCAGTTTGCCATATTCATTAAAGCTGCTCCAATTTTTTACATAAACAAAATCTGCATCTTTCAAAGCTTGATCTTGATTGTGCACAATAGAAGCACCTTTGGTATATGCTAAAGAAAGTTCATACCCTTCGGGGTGGGTAATCACAAAATTGGCTTCCCCCCAGGCATTCACCCATTCACTAAAACTATTGGCCACACATTGTGGAATAGGTTTCATATGTGGCGCCCAGGTTAAAACAATTTTAGGTTTTTTATTTTTTAAATTTTTATTCGAAGCCATCGACTCTTGAATGGTAATGATGTCTGTTAAAGATTGTAAAGGATGTAGCGTTGCCGATTCTAAACTAACGATGGGGATACCCGCATACTTAATAAATTGGTTGATGATTTTTTCACTGTAATCATCTTCTTTATTGACCAAGCTAGGAAATGTCCTAATGCATAAGATGTCAAAATAATTACCCAAAACCGGCGCCGCATCTTTAATGTGTTCTACCGTATTTCCATTCATCACAGCACCTTCTGCAAATTCCAATGCCCAGCCCTCTTTATCTACATTAAAAACAATGGGTTCCATGCCTAAATTTTGTGCAGCCACTTGTGTACTTAATCTAGTTCTTAAACTTGGATTTAAAAACAAAAGTCCTATGCGTTTGTTGGCCCCTAAATGCTTGTCCAAAAAAGGTTGCGCCTTGTAGGCCAATGCTTGTTTGACCAAGGCATTGATATTGGACACATCATTTACTGAAATAAATTGTTTCATAAAATTAAGCAGGGATTTGTTTCAATTGTTGAATGGCACTATTCAATCTGTTTAAAAATAAATCAATGTCTTGTTTTGAAATGGATAAAGAGGGCAACAATCTTATTACATTAGGTTTGGCTTCGCCTGTAAACACTTTCATCTCATATAATAAGACTTTACGAATCTCTTCAAGTCCAGCTTCCATTTCAAAACCAATCATCAACCCACGACCTCTGACAGTTTTAATGCCAGGCATATTTTTTAATGCATCCATTAAATATTTTCCATTATCTGCTGCCGTTTGAATTAAATTTTCTTTTTGAATTACTTCAATCACGGCCAGTGCAGCAGCACATGCCAAAGGATTACCACCAAAAGTAGTGCCCAACAAACCAAATTTTGCTTTGATATGCGGAGCAATTAAAATGGCCCCAATCGGAAATCCATTGCCCATGCCCTTGGCCATGCAATAAATATCCGCATCCACACCTGCTGTATCATGTGCAAAAAATTGTCCAGAACGACCATAACCGCATTGTACGCTATCTGCAATATACACAGCACCTGCCCCATCACATTGTTTTCTGATGGCTTGTAAAAAAATAGGACTTGCTTCGTAAATGCCCGCTACGCCTTGAATGCCTTCGACAATCACTGCAGCAATTTCATGCCCCCTACTTACAAAACAATTTTCCAAAGCTGCCAAATCATTCAAAGGCAAGAAAATAATATTATCTGTTTCATTCACAGGTGCTACAATACTTGGATTATCGGTAGCTGCTACTGCCAATGAAGTACGACCGTGGAAAGATTTTTTAAAAGCAACGATTTTTTTTCTTCCAGTATGAAAGGAAGCAAGTTTCAATGCATTCTCATTGGCTTCGGCACCACTGTTGCATAAAAATAATTGAAAATCTTTTTTGCCACTTATTTCATTGATAGCAGTAGCCAATTGTTCTTGAATAGGCATCACTACTGAATTAGAATAAAATGCAATGGCATGCAATTGATCTTCGATTCGTTTTACCCAATGTGGATGGGTGTGTCCAATACTTATTACCGCATGCCCACCATACATGTCCAAATATTCCTGCCCCTTATCATCCCACACGCGACTACCTGCAGCTTTGGTGATTGCAATTGGATTTAAAGGATATACATTGAATAATGACATGTTGTTATTTAAATTAATTGATTAAAAATAATTGGCTTTTAATTGAAGCCCAGTTGTTTCTTCTAAGCCAAATATTAAATTCATATTTTGAACTGCTTGTCCTACTGCCCCTTTTAATAAATTATCCAAGACCGTATGAATGGCTATTTTATCACCTGCTTGTTCGATATGAATCAAACATTTATTGGTATTCACTACTTGTTTTAAATCGATATTGTTTTTACTCACTTGCGTGAATGCAGCCTTCGCATAATAATTTTCATACATTTCATACAAGGCTTCCAAGCTCAAATTGCTTGACAATACTGAACTTACGAAAATACCTCTGGTAAAATCTCCTCTCCATGGAACAAAATGAACAGCTGCTTTTTTGTTTGATTGCAATTGGTTCAAGCTTTGTCCAATTTCATGAATGTGCTGATGTTGTAGTGTTTTGTAGGCTTGAATATTATTGGCTCTCCAACTAAAATGATTGGTCGACGTTAAACTTTGGCCCGCTCCAGTAGATCCTGTTATGCCTGTGGTAAACACATCGGTCAAAGCACCTTGCGCAGCTAAGGGCAACAAACTCAATTGAATGGCGGTTGCAAAACACCCGGGATTAGCAATATTTTGTGCAGCTTCAATAGAAGCTTTATTTAATTCTGGCAAACCGTATACAAATTGTCTATCTCCTACGACAGCATTTTCAGCCAATCTAAAATCCTGAGACAAATCAATAATTTTTATACTGGATTTAATTTCATTACTTGCTAAAAACTTTTTTGCATCTCCATGGCCCACACATAAAAATAAAACATCTATATTTTGATCTAGCTCGCTGGCGAATTTCATATCGGTCTCTCCCATTAAATCGGTATGCACTTTGCTCAACATTTCACCCGCATTACTGGTACTATGCACAAATGAAATATGGGCATTTGAATGACGCAGCAATACACGTAGCAATTCGCCACCTGTATACCCCGCACCTCCCACTATTCCAGTTTTTATTTTTTGCATATGCTTATTTTTTATTCGAATCTTTGACCTGATGAAAAATACTTGTTTGATTGCCAAAAATTTTGGTAAAACCTCTTACATCGGCTCCTGTCCATCCTGTATTCATTTCTCCATACTTACCAAACTTTGCACTCATTAAATCATGATCTGATTCAATGCCTATAATTTGAAAACGATATGGATTCAATTGAATAAACACTTCTCCAGTGACTTGCGCTTGAGCACTTGTTAAATAAGCTTCTATATCACGCATTACTGGGTCTAATATTTGTCCTTCGTGCAACCAGTTGCCATAAAAAGAAGCCAACTGATCTTTCCATGACAATTGCCATTTGGTTAAGACATGTTTTTCTAAAGCATGATGTGCTTTTAAAATCACCATTGGACCTGCCGCTTCAAAACCCACTCTACCTTTAATACCAATAATGGTATCGCCCACATGTATGTCTCTTCCAATACCATAGGCTGATGCAATAGATTGAATGTATTGAATCGCTTCGGTGGGATGTGCAAAAGTTTTTTTATTGACTGTTTTAATTTCTCCTTTTTCAAAACCAATTACCAATTCTTCTGTCTGTCCTTCCTTTGTCATGGGCGTTGGCCATGCAGTTTCGGGCAAGACTCCTTTTGACTGCAATGTTTCTTTTCCACCCACGCTGGTCCCCCACAATCCTTTATTGATAGAATAAGCCGACTTTTCAAAATTCATTTGTACCCCTTTGTCTTTTAAATATTCAATCTCGGCTTCTCTACTTAATTGCAAATCACGAATGGGTGTTAAAATTTCAACACCTGGAATCATAATTTGGAAAATCATATCAAAACGCACTTGGTCATTGCCTGCACCGGTGCTTCCATGTGCTACCAGTTTTGCATCTATTTTTTTTACATGTTCAGCTATATGCAATGCTTGACTCAAACGCTCGGCACTCACACTCAACGGATAGGTATTGTTTTTTAAAACATTCCCATAAATCAAATACTTGATGATGCTGTCATAATAACCTTTAACAGCATCAACAGTGGTATGCGTTTTCACCCCTAACCCATAAGCATGTGCTTCTACTTTTTTTAATTCTTCTTCTGTAAAGCCCCCTGTATTCACTATTACACTGTGCACTTCTAATCCCTTATCCTCTGTTAGGTATTTTACACAAAACGTAGTATCTAATCCTCCACTAAAACCTAAAACAACTTTTTCCATAACATTTATTTTTTTCTAAACCAGTTCAATAATTTACTTTGTTTTATTTTCATAAAACGCTCATACAATTTTGAGTTATTTGAAAAATCAGCAGCAACTTCTTCAATAGGATTTGCTTGCTTTGGCTCAAACAACATCGCTGTACACATGCAATTTTTTCGATCCTTGCTCATGAGAATTTCATAGTTCACACAGCTTTTACAACCCGCCCAAAACTCTTCATCGTCAGTAAGCTCACTATAAGTAACGGGTTCATAGCCTAGTTCACTATTAATTTTCATCACTGCCAAACCTGTAGTCAAGCCAAATATTTTAGCATCAGGATATTTTTCTCTAGACAATTGAAAGATAGTTTGCTTGATTTTTTTGGCAATACCTGTCTTTCTAAAAGCAGGCGCCACAATTAAACCACTATTGGCCACAAACTGACCATGCTGCCATGCTTCGATATAACAAAAGCCTACCCAAGTTCCTTCTTCAGTGTGGGCAATCACAGATTTACCTTCACTAATTTTTTTTGCTACATACTCTGGGCTACGTTTAGCAATACCCGTTCCTCGTGCTTGCGCCGATGAGGCCATTTCGTCTGTAATCGTATTTGCAAAAGATGCGTCCCCACTATGGGCAACGCGAACTATTATTTTCTGTTCCAATGAGCTTTTAATTTAAAGGAAAATACAATGCTGGCGGAAGAATGATTCTTTGGGTTTTTTTCCACTGATAGGGGCAAGTGCCAATTGCTCGTCCTATCAGAAACCACGTCGGCAAAAAAATCCGACGATGCTAGGCATCCATATTGGGCTGGGTTCATTCAAAACAAGTACAGGTGCATGATTTGCATTAGTTAATATTGTATGTAATTGTACTTGTTTCATGTAGCTAATCCCTTCTGTATTGGAAGGATGATATAAAAGTATAAAAAAAATAGACAAATTAGGCCTAAGGACCCTTCTAATTTAAGCGGAGCCCCCTTAAAGGAGCATTATTGCCTTAAAAATGAATGAGTGTTAGTTTTTTCATGCACCAATAGAAACGTAATTTTGTTTCAAATTATAATTTATGAAAATCATTGTAAGCAGTTTAATGGCAAGCATGCTCCTATTTGCACTTGCTTGTGGTCAAAGCAATACCAATACATCCACATCGGATACGAGCAAAGTAGCGATGACTGATACCAGTGCAGAAAAATCTTATCCTGCCTCTTTAGTGAATAATAAAAAAGATCCAAGTTGTGGCATGCCAGTAACTGCCGGAATTGGAGATACCGCTCATTATGAAAACTTAGTCATTGGATTTTGTTCTAAAGAATGCAAAGATGAATTTTTAAAAAATCCGAAAGCCAATTTAGCAGCAGCAGAAATTAAATAATGACTTTGTTAAAATATGAACAATACTAATTTACTAGCTAAATTTTAATTAGACCTGAACTAAGATAAATGCAAATCATTTTTAAAAAGTGAAGCAACCATTTTCTTAGCTAAATAAATACGCAATATCATCTTTGGTTAAAGATTTGACAAAACCAACTTCATCAGAAATTAATTCTTTGGCCAAATTCCTTTTTCTTTCTTGCAATTTTAAGATCTTATCCTCAACCGTATCGTTACAAATCATACGATACGCAAAAATATTTTTTGTTTGTCCAATTCTATGGGTTCTATCAATGGCTTGTTGTTCAACTGCAGGATTCCACCATGGATCCACAATGTACACGTAATCGGCTGCGGTTAAATTCAAACCTACTCCACCCGCTTTCAATGAAATTAAAAATACCCTGCAATTGTCATCGTTTTGAAAACGATCAATGGCGCGTTCTCTTTCCTGAATGGTACTTCCACCATCAAAATATTCATAATCAATACCCAATTTTTTCAATTGTTCTTTGATCAGTGCCAACATGCCCAAAAATTGTGAGAACACCAAAGCCTTGTGACCACCAATGTTTTCGGCTATTTCACGTGTTAATTCTTCTAATTTTACCGATTCGTTTGGATAGGCTTCATCTTTTAAAATAGCAGGGCTATCACAAATTTGTCTCAATTTCATCAAACCTTGTAAAATAGAAAGTTGTGATTTTTGAATGCCTTTCTCTTCCACCATACCAATTAACTTATCGCGGTAATCGTTGCGATATGCTTCGTAAATTTTTCTTTGCGCATCACCCATTTCGCAATACAAAACCATTTCTTGTTTCTCAGGCAAATCCTTAGCTACTTGTTCTTTGGTTCTTCTTAATATAAAAGGAAATACAAATTTGCGTAAATGTTCTTTTTGTTCCTGCTCATCAAATTTATCAATGGGCATTGAAAAATTATGCTTGAAATATTCAACTGTACCCAACATACCAGGATTCAAAAAATTCATCTGCGCATAAATATCAAATGTATTGTTTTGCAATGGCGTACCACTCAAACACAATTTATTGGTTGCTTTTAACAAACAAGCTGCTTTGGTAACTTTACTGGCAGGATTTTTAATGGCTTGACTTTCATCCAATATCACATAATCAAAATTAACTTCTACAAACATTTTAATGTCACTTCTTAAAGTGCCATAAGTTGTAATAATTACTTCAACTTCTTGCTTTAAAATTAATTGTTTGTTCCTACCCCCTCCATGATGTATATGATAGGTTAAACTAGGCGTGAACTTTTTTAATTCATTTTGCCAGTTGTACAAAAGCGTAGTGGGACAAACTACCAAGGCCACCAATTTGCCATTCTTTTGTTTCAAATGTTGTAAAAAAGATAGGGTTTGAATGGTTTTTCCCAATCCCATGTCATCTGCTAAGATCCCACCCCATTGTACATCGTGTAAATAGTTCAACCATTGGAAACCACTAATTTGATATGGACGCAAAATAGGCATTAAATGTTCTGGAGGGGTTACATCGGCTATTGAATAACGCTCTCTAATTTTTTCATACTTGCCTTCCAATTGAAAAATAATTTCTTCCTCATCTCTTTGTTGATACAATTCATCTAAAATAGAAAAATGGTATTTACTTAATTTTAAATTATCTGCTTTCCCTTCACCCACTTTAAACAATAAGGAATATTTATTCAACCATTTTTCTGGAAGCACCCCCAAGCTACCATCTTTCAATGGCACAAACTGTTGTTTATTGGACAACATATTTTTAATATCTTGAATAGATACTTTTTGTTCTCCAAAAGATATTTCCACTTTTGCATCAAACCAATCGGTATTGCTGCTGATGTATAATTTAGTAGATGGTTTAGCGGTATTGAATTTAAATTGCTTTAAATATTCTGTACCAAACAATGGAATTTGTTTTTCTCTTAATGTGTCTATAAATAAGAAAAACCAATTGTTCTTGAGTACCTCTGCCCCCTTCAAGGCCAACACATTACCTTCATTAGGTCGTATAAACCCAGAATGCAATTGTTCAATGAAATTCATCAACTGCCTTTCAGCAGCCAAATCTCTTTCTAAGATAATAATTTTATCGCCCACTTGTTGAATCACCGAAGGACCATCTTCTTTTTGAACCACAATATCATTGTAAGCAAATAGCGGCTCGAAAAATAAATAGTCGCCGTTTTCTTTTAACAAGATTTGTAATTGAGGTTTTACCCCTTTAAGTTTTTCTTGAAGGACATTTTCTAATGCTACCTGGTATTTTTTAGACAAAGGCAATAAAGTGCTTTGTAAATACGCTGGCCATTGGTCTAATGTAATTTCATGAAACCCTGTGGGCATAAATTTTTCAACCCAATACAAATCGTCTCTATTTTTCCAAACAAAAAATTGATGGTGGTATTGAAAGATGAAATTAGATTTTGCATGATTTTCTTCTAATGGAATATTGCCCTCGGGCAAATGCACACCTGCATATACTAAATAGCGATCGGCCTCTTTTTCTACTTTAAAACTTGGCTGAATGGTATTAAAAACCAATTCTGCTTTTTGTAAATTTGCCGTGGTAAAAGGTTTGTTGTGCGGTAAGAAGAAATTAAATGGATGTTCCGATAAATCTCTCCAAACCTTCTCCAATTTTGGATGCAGGTATTCTTGAATTAATTCTTTGGTTTCATCGGGCAAGCTGTCTTCCTCTGCATGCACAATAGTATCCCAAATGCCCTGAAAAGGTGAATTTTTATTTAAATACTTAGACATCTCTGCCGTTTGTAATTTCTTAACGAGTTGTATTAAAATTTTATCTTCTTCTTTTATTGAAGCAGGCACTACTAGTTTCGCCAAATCTGTTTTTTCTACTTTCCCAACAAAAGAAGTACCTTCTTCATTTACCTCTCCTTTGATTACATTAAATACAATATAAGGATAAGCTGTAGGCTGATGTTGCATGACAATACCAAAGCGCTCCTTAACTACTTGCTTGGTGCTTGGTTTTTCTTCTTCCTCCAAGTCCCAATCATTGGAATTGGGCCTTTTTATTGTCGTAGCAATCGTTGAATTTAATTTTAAAACCTTTTCATCTAATACTTTTAAAAAGGGTTTGCCATCGTGGTAAATAAATTCAAACTTATCTTCTATATAATCATCTAAAGTAAAGCCATACAAGGCCAGAAGCTTATTTTTCTCTCTGTCCCAGTTACGTATGGTTTCAAAATAATCAGCTCCTTTTAATTGGAATAATTGGAGCAAGAGTATGGTCTTATGTAAGCAAAGCGGGTATTCGGTTTCAGACAAACAATCACAAGAAGTGTCAAAAAATCTTTCTTCATTTTTTTGAATGATGATGTGATAGATCTTGCTTTTATCATGAAACTCAGCTACTACTTTTTCATTTTCACTTTCAACAATGTGTGGTCGAATGGATTTTAAAGTTTCTTCTGCTTTTTCAAAAATAGTTTTAGAACAAAGCATGCGGATCATTTTTAGATCCAAGCTTTTGGTTCTTAATAAAGTATGCGTTGTTTTATAAGAAGCAGGTTTGTAGTCTAATAAATTCTTATCCAACAAATCTTGAACATAAAACAATGCTGCTGCCTTGTGTCGGCATACTTCCGACAAATTATAAGGACATCCGCATCTTAAAGATAAAGTGGCAGCGCTTTTGAAATTCTCAATGGTTACTTTGTAATAAGTACTGTAACCATCGTCTTTCACTCTGCAAAAGATAGTGCCAATTAAAGGATCGAATTTTACCAATTCAATATTTTTAAGGGCAAATATTTTTTTACCGCGACGGATCACCTCTTCGGTGCCGTAGCTATAAATGTGTTTTACTAAATAGGGTAATGCCATAGTGGTACAAAAAGCCCTTAAAAAAGGGCAATTTGCAAATGTAAGGCATTGTGTGCTAATTAAGTAGTCTTAGTGAAAGGATTGTGGAAAATAATAAAAACTAAGACTGATTTATAAGTGCGCCCTCCTTGAAAATAGGTAAAGAAGGCGCCGTATCCCTTGAAATACAATACAACATGTCCTCTTCTAGCCCATAAGCAGCCAATCTATGCCAATGGGTGACCGTTTTAATGTAATCTGTTAAATGGTCTTTTTGTTGCATATAAAGCTGATTGGCCATAAAACTACTGTCACAATGAATCTCAAAATGTGCTTTTACTTGTTCAATAATTGCGCCTGCAAATAAGACGTCTTCTATATTAAATCTATTTTTCCAACCCGAGCAACCTAAAATAACTGGCGCATTTTGACTTTTAAGAAATTCAACCACTTTAGAAAAATTTGGAAAGGACCCTGTGATGATATTTTTTGCACCCTGTTTCAATGCCATGTGCAATAATTTGGTACCATTGGTTGTAGTAATGACTAATGTTTTGTTTTCTATAAATGATCTTGGATATTCCGAAGGTGAATTTCCATAAGACAATCCTGGAATAATTTTTCCATCTCTTTCACCAGCAGTGATGCCACCAGTTTGTTTTCCAACTTCAATACAAAGCTCTGGCGAATCCACAGGAATCACTTTAGTTGCACCATTGTACAAAGCAGTGGCAATAGTTGATGTTGCTCTAAAGACATCTATAATCACTACAATGCTATCTTTAATTTCATAAAGATCTAAAAGCTGTGGCGTTAATACGGTATGTAAACTGGGTTTAGTATTCTTATTTTCACTCATAGAACACAAAGATACAAAACACCCATTTTTAAACTAATTCTTTTGTGCCTGCAGCCTTTTTAGTTAAAATTAAAATTTCTGAAACCACAATGTCTGTACTAACCCTTTTTACAGCATTCTTATCTACATAAGATTTGTTGATCAATCTGCCTTCTATTGCGAGTTCAATGCCTTTGTTTAAATATTTTTCTGCAAAAATGGCCAGCTTTGACCAAGCCACTAAATTAAACCACTGCGTTTCTTCCACCCATTCTCCTTTTGTATTTTTATAACGATCATTCACTGCCAATCGCATATTGGCCAACTTGTTGTTCTCTTTAAAAATTTTAATTTCTGGATCGGCCCCTAAATGACCCATCAATTGCACTTTGTTTTTAATTGCTTTCATAGAAATGTTTTTGTTAAGCAACAAAATTGCAATTCCTATGCCAATCAAAATACAGTATTTACTCCCTTAGTAAAGGGTACAATTATAGGTAGAATAAAATATGCGCAAGAAATGATTTAAAAAAAGAATATTTTATTTTTTATTTAAATGGGAATTTTACCACCTGTGCTTTTACCAGTGTATTGCGAATGTCAATATAAATAAATGTCCCAGGCTTGGCATGCTCCGTAGCCACATAACCCATACCGATGGCTTTTCCTAAACTTGGCGCTTGTGTGCCGGAAGTAACAGCCCCTATATGGTTACCAGCCGCATCCTTAATTTCATAATAATGTCTTGGTATGCCTCGATCAATCATTTCAAAACCTACTAATTTTTTGTCAACGCCATTTGCTTTTTGTGCTGCCAAAGCTGTGCTATTGGTAAAAGGTTTTGTAAACTTTGTAATCCAACCCAAGCCTGCTTCGATAGGACTAGTGGTGTCATCAATATCATTGCCATACAAACAAAAGCCCATTTCTAAACGCAAAGTGTCTCTCGCACCTAAACCTATTGCTTGAATGCCAAATGCAGCACCTGCTTTAAAAATGGCATCCCAAACTTTATTGGCATTGTCATTCATGTCTTCAAAATAAATTTCAACCCCACCAGCACCAGTATACCCTGTTGCACTAATCAATACATTGTCAATGCCCAACATTTCTCCTTTGACAAAACTATAATAAGGCAAATTGGTTAAATCCATTTTGGTCAATTGCTGAATCACTTCTGTAGCTTTAGGACCTTGCACCGCTAACAATGCCGTCTTTGGACTTATATTATGCATTTCAACACCGTGTGTATTGTGCTTAACAATCCAATTCCAATCTTTTTCAATATTAGATGCATTCACCACCAACATGTATACTTTATTTTTTTCTACACAGTACACCAATAAATCATCTACAATACCGCCTATTGCATTGGGCAAGCAACTGTACTGTGCTTTGCCATCTTCCAATATAGAAGCATCATTGGAGGTAACGCTTTGTATCAAATCCAATGCATGTGGGCCTCTTAAAATAAATTCGCCCATATGGCTTACATCAAATACACCCACTTTATTTCTTACCACTGCATGTTCATCGTTAATACCTGTATAACTTATAGGCATATTGTAACCTGCAAATGGAGCCATCTTAGCACCCAATGCAATATGCTTGTGGGTAAAAGGGGTATTTAAAATTTCGCTCATAGGATGATTTATTTGTACGAAGATAATCAAAAAGCAGGCTAAATAAAACACCCCTTCTAAACTAGAAAGGGTGCAAAATCAAAAATCAAAAATCGGCTCAAAAAACTAATGTGTGAATCGGTCAATTACCCAATGTAGATCGGTTAGTTGAGTAGCAGCTTTATTGACTTTGTTCAAAGTTTTTCCTTCTTCCAAATCTATTTTACTAGATTGTTTAGCCGCTTTTTCAACTTCTTTTTGCAATTGGAGTCTTTCTTCTTTCAATGCCCTTAATTCTTTCTTTAATTCATTGGGTTGATCTGTGTCTAGGTGATCTGTTTTATCATCTGAATCATCCGCTCTTTTAATTTTTTCCAAACCCGTTTTGGTCATTTTATATTCTATGCCTCTTTCAAAAGAATAAGATTCATTGTCGTAGGGTTCATTCCATTCATCATACCAATTCTCATCAGAGGAAATACGATCAATAGTTCCCATTCTGATGCCATGGCCATTGATATTTACATTGGTTTGCGACCAACCTTTATTGGTTATTTTAATGCGCTTGCCGATAGGTACCGCAATGGTCATTATTATATGTTGGTTTCTGAATTTATCTTTTCTATTAATACCAATGCCTTTATCTAAATACACTAAACTATCTTGTTGTGTGAGTTGAAAGTTTATTTTATTGGCCAAATCATTGGCATTTTGAACTGTCTTGCCATTACTTAGTTTCACAATTCTTACTTGAAAACTATCATTTAAAGATTGAACAATTCTAATGCGTAAATTTCTTACATAAACAGTATCATCATCCGAGTAGGCTTCAAACGGGGTAACATGAAACCAATGGCTCTCGTAATATTTCATTTTAGGCACTGCCGTAATTTCTAGATAATCAACTTTGGGATTGGTCAAAGCAATGCTTTGCTCTGCTGGTACATTATGTCTAGAAAAACTATTACCCAAACTGCTACCAAAAAAGAAAAGCATTATCCAGCCCAAAATCCATAAAGCCCAAAAGCTTGACCTTACCCAAATATTGGCTTTTTTAAATCCAGCAATTTTTCTGATCACAGCAGTCACTATAGCTATGATAGGCACCCAAACAAAAAGTAAAATAGCTCCAATAACAGACCAAGTTTGCGTACCGTCTTCTATTAAGAAATTCTTCAAAGGTAATAAGGCAGTAGCCGCAACTCCAAGTCCAAATAAAGCAGCTAATAAGGAGATGCCAACAATTGCTAAGATAAAATAAACGAAGCCTTTAATACATAAAGTAATGATCCTTCCTATATAATACAACAATCCTTTTCTTTTTTCTGTTGATCTAAAAGCATCTTCATTATTGGTTGTTGCTGTTCCCTCATTGTTGGATTTATTCGCTTCATTTGAATGATTCGTTCCTTTCTTTCTATTGTATAAATCACTGCCCCAGGATTGTGCTCTTTTACTAAAGCCTTCCATATCATTTTGAATGGTATTTTTAATACTATTCAAATCTACTTTCTCCCCCACCATTTCTAATTTATCTGCGCTGGTTTTAGCTTCGGGTAGTACCAACCATAAAACGATGTATACAAAAACAGCTCCTGGGCTAAAAGTAATGTCTAATAAATTAGGAAAATCGGGCACATCCCAAAATTGCCATAAATGCATATGTCTAAAATTCACTACAAAACGAATGAAAGGTATTAAAAATAAAATTCGAACAATCCATACTTGAATACCAAAGTATTTAGAGAGCCCCGCACAAACCCCACCAATTACTTTATTATCAATATCTCTAAACAATCTTTTACGCACACCCCCCACTTCTTTAATAGATGTACTAGGCACTGCAATCCATAAAATTAAATACCCCAATATATTCACACCAATTAAAAAGAACCATAGAATGCGCACTATCAATGGCTCTATGCCAAAGTAGTTGGCGATACCGCTACAAACACCCCCCAATACTTTATTTTGTTCATCGCGATACAATCTTCTTGATCTATGATCAGTTGATTCAAAATTTGAATAAGACTGGTTACTCGTATTTTGGTCATTAGTTTGATGCGTACTTTGTTGAGATTGACTTGAGCTTGTTTCAAAACCATCCTGGGCTTCAAAATCGGCAGGACGACCAATGCTAGTAATAATTAAATCGATGTCTCCCACTGCAATACATACCGTTCCTTTTTTCAAACGGTCTTCACATAATTCTGCAATACGACATTCAATGTCATTAATTATTTCATCGCGTCCTTCTTCGTTGGCGAAATAACTACGAAGTGAATCTATATATTGTTTTAATGTTTCATAGGCAATTTCTTCGATAGGAAGAATGCGTCCTTGAAAATTGATATTGATTACTTTATTCATTTTATTAATAATTTAAGAAACCGCGCTGGTTTCAGATGAAGCAATTGGGTTGGCATTTTGAGTTAGCTTATCCACCGCTGTGGCCATTTCTTTCCAGGTTTGTAATAAAACACCAAAGGCTGCTTTGCCTTCTTCTGTCATGACAAAGTATTTTCTTGGGGGGCCACTAATACTTTCAACCCAACGATAATTTAATAAGCCCGCATTTTTTAAACGCGTTAACAAGGGATACAGTGTACCTTCTAGAATATGCAAATTGGCCAGCTTCATTTTCTCAACAATATCACTTGGATACACTTCCCCTTGTTGAATGATGGACAATATGCAAAACTCCAAAACGCCCTTGCGCATCTGACTTTGTGTGTTTTGAATATCCATAAGAATTAATTTGAAACACAAAACTAAGGATATTTATAGTACTATGTATCGCATAGTACTATAA
>Ga0194047_10001140_pt1 | contig 16677 bp, 14 predicted proteins | sample JunL225m_MetaG_2_FD_160070 | JGI IMG/M metagenome (GOLD analysis project Ga0194047, IMG submission 160070) | Anoxic zone freshwater microbial communities from boreal shield lake in IISD Experimental Lakes Area, Ontario, Canada - Jun2016-L221-5m | ecosystem: Environmental > Aquatic > Freshwater... | reverse complement strand
ATTTTGAGTTTTCCAGAATTGATAAGTTGGGGACTGAGTGCTACCTCAATCTCATTGGCAAAGCGCTTGCCTAGAGTTGCCTTAGCTTGAGGGATTCCATTAATCGAAATTTCCACTTCTTGAGAAGTTTGCGATCCACCAATAAATGCCTGGGTATTAATAATGAGTTTTTTAGGCGTCTGTGCCGGCAAAGGCAAGTTAATGGATGCTTTTTTATCCAAAGACCAAACACCCCAGCCCTCAGGCACTGACCAGCCACCACCTAAATAGACTTTAGAGTACTTTCCAAAGCGCGACAAATCAATGCGCTCACCGATTCGAGTTAAGCGCTCATTAGATATTGCAGGATTTATTTTTGCTGCTTCATCAGTCTTTAAGCAATTTTGACAAGACAGCCATCCCGGAGCAAAGACATTTATCTCATTAAAGCGCGCCAATAAATCAGTTTTTGGATTCATAGCTTTTATAAATTGAGGAACAAAGTTGTCTTCCACAATGTATAGGGTGTTGGGATCAAATTCTCCTTGCGCCAACAGCTCTTTGATTTTTTGATTGGACCGCTCAATCTTTTTTTGATCTACCCTACCCATAAATACTGAGTTTGTCCCTAAATGGTATTGTGCTGCGTAGTTGGCAAACTTTTCCCAAATAGCCTGCTCATTCCAAACGGGAACGCGAACTACTTTGCTGTAATGCTTTGCCGCATCAGCCCAGAATGGGTCGGATAGAGATGATGCTGGAAGCGCCCCAGGGTGGTTGATCTTGTATTTAATTTCCAACCAGGCGCCACTTGTATCTAAAATTTGGATTGCCAAGGAAGCACCCAAAACAGTGGCCGCAATCTTCTTTGAGTAACCTCGGACTAGAAAATAAATGCCCGCAATAGCAATCACATAAAACACGGGCCAGAACATTCGGGCTGAAGCACGCAAAATACTGGCAATAGAAAATAGTTTCGGCGTAAGAGGAATGGTTAAAGTCCATGGGCCGATACCAATATTATTGGAGAGTGAAAATAGTAATAAACAAATCAAGCATAAGAAAATAAATACATGACCACGCAGTAACTTAGTCAGCTTTTCACTATGCTTTGCCATTATTGGCAATGAAATCAATAGCACAGCGATTAAACCCAAACCTAGATAAACAAATCCTTCATAATTATTGTTACCTCTTACCCACGGCAGGCTGTATAAGAATGACCAATTATGAGCATCAAATCCGCTTGGATCAAATAGGGCCAGCAAGTTCATCCGATACATACCAAAGCCAGTCTCGCCGGGGCTTACATTCATAAAATAGCCTGCCTGCCAAGCGACTAGGAATGTTGTAGCAAATGCACATGCCATCTCTAAAAGCTCTTGGAGCACACTCAACTTTTTCTGAATTAGTAATTTATCTAGTAAATCAGCCAACCAAAGCGCTACTAACATGGCAAAAGTATAGGGATGGATCATTAAAGTACATGGCAACAATATTGACCACCACAGAACCCTTTTATTTTGATTTGGTCGCAATATCAGGTAAAGAGCTGCAAGAATTGGAAAATGACCAATGGTGGAATTATGAAATCCAATCTGGGAAAACATTAGTGGAGAAAAGAGCAACAATCCTGTTGCAAAAATCTTTATCCAAAGATCTTTCGTAATGAGACCTAAAATCAGCCATGCCATCCAGGCTTGCAATACAAAGCAAAGCAGAATCCACATACCCCAAAACTGAAATGGCTCTCCTAATAAAGCAGAGAATGGTTTAAATACCATCGCAAAGAGCGGCATGGAGTTTGAATAAATAATGGATGAACTGATGTCCAATCCAAAATGAGGGTTGAGTCCAATCGGAAAGGTCCATGGGCCATAGCGATAAAAGGCCCATCCCAAATATTCCAAAGTCATATCAAAATCAGCTAATAGCCAATTCACATTACGGGGGTTGAGAATGCCAAGACCAACTACCGCAATAAAGGCAGCCACTCCCATGAAAATGGGGATTAGAGGGACCCAGCGATTACTAGAGGTCTGCGATAAATCACTCATGAGGACATTATCCCCGAGACATTGCAATCATCGCAATATAGCCAGGAAGCTTTCTGTAAAAGTCTGATCGGGACAATGATCAAATAGCCTGCCTATTCTTAGACCTAAAACGTGCTCGAATTTTTTCAAATGGTCGTTCAACCAATACATGTATCAAGACAGCCATCAAAATGATGTAGCCATAAGACACTACACCAATTGCAATTTCAGTAGTAATGTCAAAGAACTTAACTATTGGCCCAACTACATCGATTCGCAATGCCCAGACCAAGTACATAGGGTATGAAAGCTCCCCAATAAATCGATCCCATTTATTGGATTTAGAGTAATAAAAAATAAAGGGCGTTGCACTTGCTAGCAATAGATAAAATAGGCCTTTTTTAAAATCATAGTTTGCACTGATATTGGGAAAGAAAATGATGAAGCCGATCACCAGAGTCGTCAACCACTTACCGAGTAATGTAAATAGCTCGGGGTTGGATTTAAATTGAATCTTTGAGTAAAAGCAATATGCTACCGCCCCCATCATGAACAGTGCTAGTTCGCTGGGGAAAAAACGATAGCCCCATGGATCATCATATTTCCCATGTACTATCAAATAAATACGTATCAGTAATGATGCTATAAATACGATAAAAATATATTTAAATTTCCTAAAGAATAGCAGTGGAGCCAGAATATATAAACTGATTTCGACACCCAAAGTCCATGCCTGGGGGATTAATAAATAGCGCCATATAGGAGGATTGGAATTATTAAAATTTGTGACGAAGTGCAAATGCCCATCTTGCAGACCTAAAAACATCGCCCAATCTTGGAAGATCATGGTGGCATTGGTAAAAATTAGATAGGTACTTAGTAACGGCGGGAAAGTGAAAATATTTTTTAACTCACCTGGCTCAATCAAATTTACAATTAAATTCGTAGCTGCGATCACAAAATAAGCTGGATAAAGTCTTAAAAAACGGTTAATCCAAAAATCTTTTACAGAACTGTATTGGGTATCCCAAATCAACGCTATATAAAAACCAGACAGAACAAAGAAGGCTTCTACAGCCGTATCTGTTCCAATCAATCTATAGGTTGGAAAGAATGTGAAGTGACCTACAACGACGGAGTAAGCCAAAAGAAATCGAATGAGACCCATTGTTATTTTTCTAAGATCAAGATAAAAACCATTCTAATACTCAGCCTCAATTTTGGAACTTCAGAGAATGGATCGGCCTATCGAGCAAACTGTATTGAAACTAAACCAATTCCTAACTTACGCTCATCTGGGCCTAGTCCTGCATCTTTAGGGCTAATGGCATCTTGAGAGCGGAATTCAATCATCACTGGCTCGCCAGCTATTTTAGATCCCCGTGGAAGCTTAACTTCTAGAACATCACCCTTGGCTTGCTTGAGGACCATGTGATCGGCAACGCGTATGCCATTCACTGTTATATCAACTACTTGCTCAGAATGAGATCCCGCTAGAAATGCATGGGCCTTGATAATTAATTTCGAAGGATTGCCCTCTGGCATTGGAAAGACTAGCTTTGCCGAAGAATCGGTAGCCCACGTTCCCCAATCTTCAGTAAATCCCCATCCGCCGAGCATGAAATTTGTTCTTCCATTCCCGCTTTTGGTAAAGTCCACTACCTCCCCCACTCTTAAATCTGGAGCTAACTGGTTAAGCTCTAATTCCTTAGGCACCTGAGAGCAAGGCTTGCAAGCCTTCCAGCCTGGGGCTAAGAGATTAATACCATCAATTCTTGCCAATAAATCTTTTTGAGAATCATATTGAACTTGATCGGGAGAGCTTTTCCAATCCGGCAATATATAGAGCATCCGCCCATCTAAAGGACCTTGATGTAGTTGCTGATTTATCCTGACAAAAGAATGTTTCATTTTTTCAGCATCAACTCGAGCTAAATAAGAAATATTAGTTGCCATTTGATTTGCTGATGCGAGAATCCCAAAAGCTCCCCAATGCTCGTTTCCACCATTAGTAACAATATTGCTATAGTGCTTACCAGCTGCCATCCAAAATGGATTTTGTAGTGATGATTTAAATTCTACAGAGGTAGGTAGGGAAATTTTTTCACGAACGTTTAACCAACCCGCACTAGTATCAAATGCCTGTAATACGGCAGCAATACTAAAAACTATTAAAGTAATTTTAATGCTATACGCTCTTACAACTACATAAATAATTAATAAGAGAATAGCGTAGTACATTGGCCAAAATAATCGGGATGAGGCTCGAACAAGGCTAAACACTGTAATTATATTTTCTGGCAATGGCACCCTTAGATTCCAGGGACCAAAGCCAATATTATTACTAAAGCTAATAAGGGCAAGCAGTACCAACGCAATAATTAGGAAACGATTTTTTTTCCAAGCAATTTCAGCTACGCTTTTTAGATTAATTTTCTTCCTAAGCACCGCATATGTAGAACAAAGCAAAAGAAATAATGATCCAGCGCCCAGATACTGAAAGCCTTCACCAGTAGCTGCTTCAACAGCATCCCGCAAGGGAAGCTGTCTCAGAAAGTAAGACCAACCCCTGGAATTAAACAACGCCAAAATATTAGTTCGAAAGTCCCCAAATCCACGGGTAACGCCTGCTGTACTCTCTATAGCGAAGTAGCCAGCTTGCCATGCGACAAATCCAATAAGCAAAATGATTGATGCTTGCTCTATAGCTGCCTCTATATATGAAGTGCTCTTAAAGATAAATACCCTGCTACATAAATCTGATATCCACAAAAAAATTACCATGATAACTAGATAAAAATGAGTCATCGCAGCAACTGATAACAATGAAGCCCATAAAAAAGCTATGAAAAATTCTTTTTTTCTGTGGTTTTCTCCATTTGCATTACTTAAATTTAAAAATAAAGCCGCTAGGATAATGAAATGCGCCATTAAGCTTTCATGTAAACCTAGACGAAAAATTAATGGTGGAGAAAATAAAAACAAAATACTACCCAAGCATTTAATTGCAAGATCGCTAGTAATCAATCCTATTAATTGAAATGCTAAATAGGCCTGCAACATAAAACACAGTAGTACCCAGATTCCTAAGTACTGAAAAGGATACGGTAAAAGTGGGGCAAGGACTTTAAATGGGATGGCCAATAAAGGAATTGAGTCAGTAAAGACGATGGAGTTACTAAAGTCCATTCCGTATAACTCATTTAGACCAATCGGCCAAGTCCAGGGACCGTTTCGATAAAATGCCCACCCCAAATAGTGCTGCAGGGAATCCCCCCCTATAAGCCAAGCTACATTAGTAGGATCTAAAAATTGAGGGCTAGCAATGATCAAAAAGGCGGCTATGCCTAACAGCAATGGAAGCCAAATTGAAAATACCTTATTCGTTGTTTGCGTTTCAGACAATTGGCTATTAAATCCTTTTTTAAGCTGCTTTTATTAATTTTGACTATTTTAATTAGATAATGATTCCCATATGAAAGCTAGAGGACATTTAAATACATCGCCCCAATTTTTCGTCTCGGACTTGATCCCAGTAATCTTGGGGATTGCCTGCTTTGCTATTGTTTGTGGCTTCAATTCAATCAACCCGGTAAATGAGCAGTGGCTCTTTGGGGGTGGTGATGCAACCCAACACTATCTAGGATGGCTGTTTTTCCGGAATAGTCCCTGGACATGGCCTCCAGGACTAAATCTCAGCTATGGAATTGGACTAAACAACTCCATCGTATTTACTGACTCAATTCCTTTATTGGCCATCCCTTTTAAAGCCCTTTCGTCTATATTGCCGGCTACCTTCCAATATTTGGGGTTATGGGCTCTTTTGTGCTTCATCCTTCAAGCCTGGTTTTCGTGGAAATTGGTCAGCCTTTTTACCAAGGATTTGTGGATTTGTTCCATCTGCACCGGATTATTTATCTTCTCCGTTCCGATGCTCAGCCTTTTTCCAGAAAATCCTGCACTAGGCAGCCTATTCTTAATTCTGGCAGCACTATATCTTTCTCTTAAAAAGAGCAATAAATACTCTACTTGGCCATGGTTTTGGCTACTGTTATCGGCGTCCTTAATTCATTTCTATCTTTTTGTCTTAGTAGGCGTTATCTGGGTTGCAAATCTTTTAGATGGGATGCTAATTGGTAAACATATTTCATTTGCTCAAACTTTGCGAGCAATGTTTTTGTGTATCCCAAGCGTCCTTCTTGCCACCTATCTTGCGGGCTATTTCACTATTAGCTCAATTGGTGCTTTTGGGTATGGAATGTTCAAGGTTAATTTACTCGGACTTTTCAATCCAGCGGGTTGGTCTAGTTTTGTGAAAACTATCTACGTTAAGCCTCACTGGTGGGCCGAAGAACCCGTCTATTTTGGACTGGGTGGTTTGATCCTGATCGTCACAATCCTCATCAAAGGAAAAAAATCGTTTAACTTAATCAAACAAGCTTTTAGTAATCATTTCTTTTTGTCAATTACCCTTATTGCACTCGCACTTTTTTCTGTAAGTAACAATATTGGCGTTGGGCCTTACGAATTTACTTTTCCAATTTCAGAAAAGATGGCAGCGATAGCAAGCATCCTCAGAAACTCCGGGCGGATGTTTATTCCAGCTTTTTACGCACTACTTCTATTGGTATGCTACTTAATAATTAAACAATTCTCCCGAAAGAGTACTTTATTGATATTGGCGAGTTGCTTGGCATTACAAATAATTGATCTTAGCGTTGGTTGGCTCGATGTACGTCAACGCATGACTTCCAATGGCCCCTTTCCTTATAGCAAATTACCGCTTGAAAATACATTCTGGAATCAAGCTGCAAAACAATACAAAAATATTATGCTGATCCCAAGCAGATTTAATATGCAGCCAGACTTTATGGCACGTTTCTTATCGAATGAATGGCGTGTTTTTGGTCGTTTTGCTTCCATGAACCACTTGGGTACGAATGCTGTTTACCTTGCTCGATATGACGAACCTAAATCATTGGAACTTAATCGTCAATATTTAAATGAACTAAATACCAATAGTTTGGCTGTCGAAAATTTATATATTGTTGCGGCGGAAGAGATTAATACCGCAGCTTGCACTAATCTTCGATCACAATCTGATTTGTTTGCCAAAATTGATGGGTTTTATGTATACGCCCCTAGATTTTTAAACCAACCAGAAGGCTTAAATAAGTTCGATCAAATTAAGCCTGTAATGTCGGAGGGTGCTCCCTCCTCAGCGCCATTCGCTTTATGTGGAACTTGGAGTAAGTCAGAAAGCTGGGGTACCTGGTCAGATGGTGCCTTAGCCAAGATCTTTATTCCTATTAATAACCCGCAAGCGAAAACGATCAACATTACCTTGCAGGCTTTTGTAAACGGCAAGCATCCCGAACAGCGGATTGAATACACATCAAATGGTCGGAATTACAAAGCTCTTAGTTTGAAGCAGTTTGCTGATAATCAAATTGAAATCCCTATAGACGCAAGCATGCATTCAGATGGCTATGTTTTAGTTGAATTTAAATTACTTAATCCAGTAAGCCCAAAATCATTAGGACAAGGTGATGACTCACGAGAACTTGGGATAGGTCTAACCAATCTAAAAGTTCGCTAGACTGACTACCATGTACAAGCGATTGCCGTCACCATACCTATTAGTTACCTTATTAATAGGTATTGTTTGGTCTTTTTATTCACTGCAATTTCTTGCTCAAGGAATTTTCTGGGACCTGGGCATCTATGAGAAGGCTATTGTCATCTTTAACTCCGGCGGAAACCCATATGATCTAAATGGCTATCTCTCATTTGTATATCACCCTCTAGTACTGCGCTTTATGGCAATCTTTGGTAGCTACCTTGGAATAGTTCTCATGGGGGCCTATGTCATTAGTGTGCTGTTCTTTTTAAAAGGCTTAGGAAGTAATCAGTCTTGGTGGATATATAGCTTTCTTGCTTTTGCCTATTGCGGTATCGGCACTATTTCAATTGGCAGCGGAAATGTCACCGTCTTCTTTCACTTAACGCTATTGGGTATTTTATTAAGAGGGATTCGTAGTGAGCAAAATTATCAGGGTCATCCTCGACTGCTAACTAACTGTTTTATCTTGATGGTAATGATATTTAGTGCAGTAAAGCCCTATATGCTGGTCTACTTACTTATTCCAACTATTACCACCTGGAAGACACCTTTACAAAAATCTACCTGGACTCTGACATTTTTAGCAGGTCTCTTACTAGCGCTTACTCTCCTTATAAGCTCACTCTATTTCGGCAATGAATTTCAGTCATTCCTCTCGGCAGTTCAAGGTCAAACTATTGGCAAGCGGGATTTAGGTTATGGAATAGTGATGTACTTCTATGAATACTACCTGAGCGCAGGCCCTCTAATTTATCGGGCTTTTGTGCTGCATTTTGCAATTCTAGGAATAGCCATTTTAGCCGCACTCTTTTTAGCAAAACGCTCTGGCTTTCTCAATAATCCTAGATTTACATTACTCCTCTATTTTTTACTAACAATTCTCAACCCGAGACTTAAGGTCTATGATCTCTATCCTACCCTGATTGCCCTTTTTCTCTTTACCTCGTCCCTAAAGCAGACAGTTGCTACCCAGGCGATATTTTTTATCGCCTATGCTTTGTCCTTGAGCCAGTTGGTTGGTACACCATTATTTGCGCATACTGGAATCTTGTCGGACCCACTAAATGTCTACTATCTGACTATGGTGTTAGTCTTGATCGGACCATTACCTGCGCTCATTTCAAAAATAGGCTATTCCTTGAAAAACTAATTCCACTTTAATACACTATTTAAATTAACGGGAGAATAAGCATGGCAAAAATTGATCTACGTAATTCAGTAACGGAATGCGCTCAGTCCGTCAAAAAAGAGAACGCCGGTAAGTACTACAATTACGCAATCAAGGACTGCATCAAATCCATTGCAGCACAAAAGCAAAAGTAATTCATTTAAGCAATAAATAAAAAGGCAGCATTCTAAATGCTGCCTTTTTATTATGTTCGCATAAATACGGTTTAGAGACCTCGATTTATACTGATAGCCAATCTCCAATATTTATTAGCCAAAATACAATTCATTGAGCTTAATTAAAAATACTTCCTACAGATCAGATGTTGATGGGCTGCGAGCCATTGCAGTCCTTTCAGTAGTTGGATTTCATGCATTCCCGGGCCTGATTCATGGAGGCTTTATCGGTGTTGATGTATTTTTTGTTATTTCCGGTTATTTAATTTCTACCATATTACTAAATGATTTAAGAGAGAATCGCTTTAGCTTTCGTCATTTCTTTGCGCGCAGAATACGTAGAATATTTCCAACGCTCATTCTAGTTTTACTTGCATGCTTCATTGCTGGTTGGTTAGATTTACTTCCAGATGAATTTCAACAACTAGGAAAGCATATTGCTGGTGGCGCTGGATTTATTGATAATTTTTTATATTGGTATGAAATTGGATATTTTGATCAATCTACTGAAACTAAGCCATTACTTCATCTTTGGTCGCTTGGGGTAGAGGAGCAGTTCTACCTTATCTTTCCATTGATTTTATGGCTTGGGTTTCAGAAGAGCTGGAACTCAAAAGTTTTTTATGCGCTCTTTATAGCCTCATTTGTACTCAATATCTGGCTAAGCTTTACATCCCCAAGTGCAGCATTCTTTTTACCATTTTCTCGTTTTTGGGAATTTCTGATTGGGTACTTTGTTTCGATTTGGCTTTCACAGAATTCAGAAAGTTCCTTCTTTAAAAAATTAATTAATGACAATTCGCAAATAATCTCTTTAGTGGGCTTATCTTTATTGGCAATTGCATTTATTTCCGTAAGTCCTAAAAGTGTCTTTCCAGGATTTTGGGCGCTTCTACCAACTTTAGGTGCCGCACTCATCCTACTGACCCCTCACAGCAAATGGATTAATGGTTGCTTGCTATCAAACCCACTCTTAGTCAGCCTAGGGTTAATCAGCTATCCACTCTATTTGTGGCACTGGCCGCTTCTCTCATTTGCACACATCATGCAAGGGGAGGTGCCCCCTCCTGCAATAAGACTGATTGCAATAGGTATTGCTCTCTTCTTGTCTTGCATTAGCTATAAATACATTGAGCTACCGATCAGATTTGGGCAAAGCCTGAAATACAAAACTCAGTCTTTAGTTATCCTGATAGTTTTTACGGGTGGACTGGGAATAGCAGCCATCCTTGGTAAGGGCTTTCCAGATCGGATTCCAGAAAAATATCGGGACATTCAAGCATTATTTCAGCGCTCTGACAATGCAACTGCAGAATGCGTCGCTAAATTTGGAGGTGGAGGCAACTCTTACTGTCAAATCGGTGATGTTTCAAAGGCTCCGACTGCTCTACTTATAGGAGATTCACATGCGGGTCATTTTTTTGCAGGCTTAAACGAGTATTACCTCAAAAAAGGAGGCAATCTCCTAAATATGGGTGCTGGAGGCTGCCCTCCCTTTCTGGATCTTGAATTTGGAAAATCCCTCACTAACTCCCTCCCGCTTGAATGCCATCACTACAAAGATGCATTTAAGACTCTATTTGAAAATCCCTCTATTCAAACTGTTATCTTTGCATTTGATCACTCAGCTTATCTAAATAATGATTATGAAATGTATTTTAAGGATGGTAAGGATGTGCAGGGTGATAAGCTAAAAATCTCTACTAATGCGCTCAAAAAAACCATCGAGAAGATTAAATCAGTCAATAAAAAAGTGGTTTTGATTTATGACATGCCAGATATTAACCTTGACCTAAGAAAATGCTTTGCCATCCGGCCAATTGAATTAGGAAATAGAAAATGCACCATAGATTCGGGAATCTGGAAAAAAGATTTTGATGAATATAACCTAATGATTAAATCCATTGTAAAGAACGAGAAAATTGAAGTATTTATGAGTCAAGAATTCATAGGAGAAAATTTTCCTATCAATAAAGATGGGCTCCCTATGTACTCCGATAAAACCCATTTAAGTAAACTTGGATCTAAGTATTTTACGCCCTTCTACAATTTTTAGAGAGTCGTCTTCAATAAGTAGGAAAGTTCAAAATGTAAAAGCCACCCTAAGGTGACTTTTTCTTTTCTACTTTATTTCACTAAGGGACTATGCAGCCTTCTTAGCATAAGCAGAGCACCAACCTTTGCTGGAAACTTGCTTACCCGCAAATAATGAGCAACCACCGGCTGCTGAATCAGGCTTACCTTGATACAAAGCACAGTTACTGCACTGTTGACCAGCAGCATATTTAGCAAACTTTGCTTTATCTACTTTAGAGGCATCAGCCTTGTAACCTAAAGCAGCAGCTTGAGGGTCAGTTTCCGCAACCATCGCTTGAGCTTGAACTTTACCGTTCAAAGCTAATGTACAAGCACCAGCAGCAGACAAAATCATAAATTGGCGACGACTATTTTTCATGTGAACTCCAAAGTTTAAAGAATGTGGGAGGATCAAAACTAAATGCTAGAACGAATCATAGTAGAGGAAATGAATCTATACTATGAGCTTCGTAATTAATTGATTTATATAGCTATTTTGTTGAGAATTGTTCTCAAGCAGTTATTGGGCTGAGCCTCACTTCCAACCCTTGAGATTCATACAGTTTGCCCACTGCTTATAGTGTATTCCTGAACTAGACTCTCCATAGTCCTCCTTACACTCTGATAAATCTTTGCGAAAAATATCTTTATTATTTTTATTGGGATCAATATTTTCAGACGGGAAGCCCGCGCAGGCGAAGAGCATTCCTAATACAGAAAATAGAATGAGGTATTTAAAAGTAGATGACATCATAAGCTTAGCGATTTGATCGAGAGATGGCTTTCATATAAGAACCATGATCCCCGCAGGCACGATTAAAAGCTACTGCAGATAAAGATTCTTTACCCTCAACGGTTCCACGAATCATACTTCCTGCGCTTCCTTTACCTTGAACCTGAACACTATAGGTATTGCTTTGGCAATTCGCAGTGAAAATAAAATCACCTTTTTTTGGAAAGTCTTTATCTAGAACAAAAGATGCGATTTTCATCTCCCGAATATCCTTCTTACCATCAACTACCAAGACTTCGTTATCAATGACTTCAAAAAATGTTGGGAAGTTAGGGGCTGGGGGGCTCAGCGCATCAGAGACCTGAATAATCGGATCAGTACTTTGTACTTTTTCAGTCTTTACTTGGCCATCTTGATACAAGAAATAATTGATATTTTTTTCATCGATAAATTTACGTCCACAGATTTTGCTACGAATATAGGCCATTGCTGTTTTTGGGCGAATCTTAATCCAGCCATATTCTTTTGTGGGATCATTGGCTTGACTTATAGCTAGTGATGGCGGGAGATTCTGGGCATAAAAGATTTCTGACCATTGATAATTGCCCAAGCAATCCAATTTTTGGCGGAAAGGCCCAACCATGGTTGAGTTAAACCTATTTAGGCTATTCTTTTCCCTAGGGGAAATAAAAGCATCAAATGTAATGACGCCATCCTCATCTTCGCTCAAGGTATAAGGGTCGTAAAACCAGTTCTTCGTAGAAGATTCAGCTAGCAAGATCCACGAGCGGTCTTGGTAATCCTTTAAGTTCTCAGGGGGAATCTGAAAAAAAGGATTTTCTACTTTAGGGCTAGTGATCTTGTCGACATCTGGTGGCTGAGGCAGGAAAGTGCACCCAGCAATCAGCAAAGTCACTAGCGAAAGTAGAAGGTATTTTCTCATCCGTCTATTTTCGCTCAATGAGCGCTAAGAACTCACGCCGAAGATTGGCATCTTTTAAGAAGGCGCCACGCATCACACTATTGATCATTTTAGAGTCGCCATCCTTCACGCCGCGCCATTGCATACAAAAGTGATCTGCTTCCATGACTACTGCAACGCCAACGGGCTTAATCTTCCTCTCCAGCATATCGGCCAACTCCACCACCGCCTCTTCCTGAATCTGAGGGCGGCACATGACCCACTCGGTCAGACGGGAATACTTAGACAAGCCAATTAAGGCAGAGCTCTTGTTTGGCAGAACACCAATCCAGATACGACCCATGATGGGGCATAAGTGATGGGAGCACGCGCTACGCACGGTGATTGGCCCAATAATCATCAACTCATTTAAGCGACTGACATTGGGAAATTTGGTTAAAGCTGGCTGCTCAACATAGCGCCCATTAAATACTTCCTTGACATACATCTTGGCAACGCGACGACTGGTATCACGCGTATTGTGATCACTCTGTGTATCAATCACTAAACTTTCTAAGACGGCTTGCATTTTTTCAGCAACCTCATCTACCAAACCCTCTAATTCACCGGGCTTAATAAAAGCGGAAATATTGTCATTCGCATGAAAGCGGGCATTCTGAGCCTTAATGCGGCGACGAATAATGGTTGATAAAGGCAGGCCTTCGTCTACTTTTGTTGTTTTAGCAAGGTTTGCAGCAGCACTTTTTTTCAGCAACACTTTCTTAGCTGGTGTTTTTACAGTGGCACTTCTTTTGACTGCAACTTTTTTAGTAGGCATGGATTGTGAAAGTCTCGATAAATATTTTTAGAAATACTGAATGTTAAATTTGTAAAAGCAAGCTAACAACACAGATGATGCCGATCAACCAAACAATCGATCTGGTCGTAGGCCAATTAGCTACGTAGCACGCCAAATAGGCAATCCGTGCCAAAACAAAAGCTACTGCAAACAGATCAATGCGCTCCTGAGGAACGTGCTCGATCGAAGCAATAATAACTGCGGCAAAAAAGAAAGGCAGGGATTCAAATAGATTAGCTTGGGCTGCATTAGCACGCGCCCTAAATCCGGTCTGCTTTGCCAGCCATTGACGCGGTAGGCCATTGTCGTAACCTTCCCAACCTTTTTTGGCAATACCAGTAGCTACATAGGGAAGTAAGCCCATAACTAATACGCAAAAGTAAGCAATAGTCATGTACTTTCCTTTTTGCTGGCAACTACTATTTTCTTTTTAGTACCAATACGTGACTCTGTGCCATTCATCAGGTTTTGAATATTGCTGCGATGACGCCAAATGAGTAACAAACAAACTACCAAGAGGGCAACACCCATCGGCTGAAAGCCAAACAAAAATACAAAATAGATGGGTCCAAATACTGCAGCAGCCAGGGCAGCTAAAGAGGAATAGCGCATAAACATCGCCACAATAATCCACGTACTTAAAGTAGCAGCGCCTAAGATCCAATTAATACCAAACAAAATACCGCAGGCAGTGGCAACGCCTTTGCCGCCTTTAAAGCCATGGAAGATCGGAAACAAATGGCCCAAGAACACAGCAATCACCACGCCACATAAAACCCAAGAACCCATAGTCGATGACAGCGAAGTATCACCCAAAATAATGCGAGCTAGCATCACCGCAATATAGCCCTTTGAGGCATCGCCAAGTAAAGTGAGAACCGCAGCCAATTTATTTCCTGTGCGCAATACATTGGTTGCACCAGGATTACCTGAACCATAAGAATGTGGGTCCGGTAAACGCATGCACTTGCTCACGACTACCGCGAAAGATACCGAGCCAATCAAATACGCAATCGGAATGAGCAGTAAGGCTAAATTTTGATCCATAGCGCTATCTTAAACAGTAATAAAGAAATTCAGGGTAATGTTGCTTGGGAGCTAAATTAGCTACCCCGTGGATGGTGCTGCTGATGAATGGATTTCAGACGCTCTCTGGCCACATGGGTATAGATTTGGGTAGTTGAGATATCGGCATGTCCCAATAAGAGTTGCACTACCCTAAGATCTGCCCCATGGTTTAACAGATGTGTTGCAAAGGCATGGCGCAGCGTATGAGGCGATAAGGCGACTGGGATATTAGCAATGGTGGCATAGCGCTTAATCAGCGCCCAAAAGGCCTGTCGGGTCAATCCTGTGCCCGTATGGCGCCCGACAAAGACAGCATCCGTTGTTTTGCCCTCTAGCAGGGTTGCTCTCGCCTCTGCTAAGTAACGTCGAAGCCATTGCCCTGCTTCACCGCCAAAAGGCACTAAGCGCTCTTTACCGCCCTTACCATTGACCACTCGGACTACGCCTTCATTCATTCCCAGGGCAACCGTTTTTAAAGAAACAATTTCGGAAACGCGTAAGCCACTGGCATACATTAATTCGAGCATGGTGCGATCACGTAAACCCAGAGGAGTGTCAATATCAGGAGCACCTAGCAGTGCAGTCACTTGCTCTTCGCTTAAGGTCTTCGGAAAGCGCATAGCTTGTTTGGCAGCACGCAATCCGATGCAAGGGTCTGATTTGACTAAATTGATACGCAGCGCATGGCGATAAAAACGTTTGAATACTGTGAGTCGACGATTGGCAGTCGTCGCTTTATCAGCGCGACGATAAGCAAAGTAGGCAGTTAAATCTTTTTCTGTAACGCCATATAAGTCAGTACCAGATTGCTTGGAGAGCCATTGTGCCAACAGCAGGAGATCACGTCGGTAGGCCGTCAGGCTATTTTGTGCAAGGCCATCCTCAAGCCAGCAGGCATCACAAAAACGCTCAATAGCCTCTTGGCTAGCGGGCGCAATGTCAGCAGGTACAGCCTTGAAGCTGGCGCCTGCTGCTGATGCTTTTTTAGTCACGGAAGTTATTAAAGCCCAAAGGTGCTTCGGTAACTTCTTTACGCAATAGCGTCATCACTTCTTGTAAGTCATCGCGCTTGCCACCAGTAACACGGACAGCATCCCCTTGAATGCTGGCTTGTACTTTGATCTTACTGTCTTTAATAATGCGCACGACTTTTTTAGATAAGTCTGAAGTAATGCCTTTTTGAATCTTCATGGTTTGCTTGCGCTTGTCGCTACCAATCGTTTCTTTTTTGTCATCCTTTAAATAACGGACATCGACGTTGCGTTTAGCCATCTTGCCAAAGAGCACATCGCGTACTTGACCTAATTTGAAATCGTCATCGCCAAATAAAATCAGTGTTTCGTCTTTTTGCTCTACTCGGCTATCAGAGCCTTTAAAGTCAAAACGATTGCTAATCTCTTTATTCGATTGCTCAATCGCATTTTTAAGCTCAACCATATCTGGTTCGCAAACCACATCAAATGAGGGCATAGCTACTCCTTGTATTTTTGTATGACATCTTTACTGAATAAGGCAATATTTAACGCACTAATGGAATTTTCCAGAAAATTCTCCCAGAAATCCGAAGACGAATAAGATTGTGGCATGAACTGTGCAAAAAATGCGCCCCTTCCATCCAAATTGATACTCAATCTTGGGCTCAAATCCAGAAATACCTTCGGCTTGGAAACGACTGCCGAGCGTGCATTTGAAATTAATGATCCAGCGCAGCTGCCCGCTTTATTTAAAGAGATCAACGAGAAACATTGGTCTTGGCGGGTCTTGGGAGGAGGTAGCAATGTGATTCTGCCTCCAAATCTCGATGGCGCCACCTTACTGATGAATATCACAAGTCAAGAAGTTATCCGTGAAGATGAAGGCAATACCTATCTTGCGGTTGGGGCTGGGGTGAATTGGCATGACTTAGTTGCTTGGACTCTGAACAAACAATTACCAGGCTTAGAAAATCTAGCCTTGATTCCGGGAACGGTTGGCGCCACCCCGATTCAGAATATTGGTGCTTATGGTGTTGAGATCACCCAATACATTGATGGTGTTCAAGTCTTCGACAGTTCAACC
>Ga0194047_10001132_pt1 | contig 16737 bp, 12 predicted proteins | sample JunL225m_MetaG_2_FD_160070 | JGI IMG/M metagenome (GOLD analysis project Ga0194047, IMG submission 160070) | Anoxic zone freshwater microbial communities from boreal shield lake in IISD Experimental Lakes Area, Ontario, Canada - Jun2016-L221-5m | ecosystem: Environmental > Aquatic > Freshwater... | reverse complement strand
TTCCGACCATCGGTGCCGTCCACGCCGCCGGCAAGACCATCCCCGGCCTCCAGCAGCAACTGACCTCCCTCTATCAACCCCACCTCCAGGATCCCACGGTGGTGGTTTGCCTGGCCGGTGCGGCGGCCGGTGTCTACGTGTCTGGAGAGGTGCTGCGAGCCGGCAAGATTCCACTCGACCGGCCGATGACGGCGCTGGAAGCGGTGATGGAGGCGGGCGGCTTCACCAAGTTCGCCAATTCCAAGCAAGTGATCATCGTCAGGAATCAGGGGGGGAATGTCCGGCGCTACGTGTTGAACATGAACGATGCGCTCTATGGCAAGGGTAGCGTTCCGTTTTATGTTAGACCATACGATGTCATCTATGTGAAGCAAAGCAATTGGTAAGGCCGCGATTCACTTGAAATCACGGAGTCTTCCGATCTGCAAAGGTCTGTGGGACCCTGCTTGGCGGTATGAGGTCTCGCATTTGATTCGCGGCAACTTGCCACTGCCTCAGTTCAAAACCCAAACCCCAGATCGGGAGTTATGAAAATTCCTGGAAAAAGCGGCCCTCGGGGCCTTTCGCGCGGGGACGCCGCCGAGGGATAGCGTGAGTGTGCCAGATACATCTTATGAAAAAAAACACCCAAGGCATGGGCCAGCAAGCCGCAGGGAGGGGCCGGAAAAGCGCCGTAAGGGCGCCGACTTCCCCCAATCCCCGCTCGTCCGGGGGGACGCAGCGAATACTCCATGAACTGCACGCGCATCAGATCGAACTGGAGATGCAGCATGAGGAACTGCGGCGCTCTCAGGCGGAACTGGAGGTTTCGCGCTTACTCTACATCTACCTCTACGATCTGGCGCTGGTGGGCTATGTCACCCTCAGTGAGTCGAGCCTGATCCAGCAGGCCAACCTTACCGTCGCAACTTTGTTAGGAGTGGCACGCAGTGTGATAGTTAAAAAGCCGCTTGCCAGATTCATTTTCAAGGAGGATCAGGGCATCTTCTGCGTGCATCGCAAGCAACTCTTTGAAACCGGTGTCTCCCAGGAATTCGAGCTGCGGATGGTGTCCCAGGCAGGCAAGATGTTCTGGGCGCGGATGAATATCTCCGCCACGCGGGATCCAGATGGCAGGCCGGCATGCCGCGTCGTGATCAACGACATCAGCGCACCAAAAAGGGTGGAGGAATCGCTGCAAATCAAGAGCCTTGTTTTTGAAGCCTCACTCGTTGCCAATAGCGTCGCTGACTTTAATGGAATCATCACTGAAGCCAACGCGGCGTTTCTCCGGATCTGGGGGTATTCCCATAAGGATGATGTCGTCGGCAAGCCCCTGGCCCATTTTCACTGCGATCCGCACGAGGCCGCCGGCATTCTCACGACCCTCGATACCCTGGGTGAATGGGAGGGCGAATATGTTGCGAAGAGAAAGGACGCTTCAACCTTCCTGGCTCATGGTTTGGCAACCGTCTTGCGGGATGAAAACGGCAAAGTGATGGGATACCAATCGGCAGTGGTGAGCATCACCGAGCGGGATCGTGCGGCTATGGAGTTGCGGCAGGCCGGCGAGATGCAGCGGGACGCCCTTCAGGAGCAGGAATCCCTGATTCATGAAATCCGTCACCGCGAGAAAATGAGTCTACAAGTCATCAGTGGATTGTTGCGCAAGCAATCCGAGCAAGTCGAGCCCCCATCGCCAAAACCGCGCCGCAGGAAGCGCGGCCCCGGACGCAAGACATCGCGTTGATCGTCGGACATTGCCATCGGCCGGAATTCTAACAGTCTAAGGAAGTTGGATGCAGAAAGGGCGACCCGTGCGAACGGGCCGCCCTTTCTGCGTCACTGCCCACTCAGAAGCGGGTGGCGTGGGCAATGCGTGATTGGATGACAAGCGAGCCCTCGCGGCACCGCCGGGTACCGCCGCGCTGAGCATCCACTCCATGCCGCTGCCGTGATGGGAGGAATATCTTATTGTTAGGTTTTGCGTCTGTCAAAGACCTTCAACTTTTCTAACCGACGCGAAACTCAAGGAACACTACGCGGGGCACGGGCTTACAGCATGAAAACGCTTCCTCAGCAACCTGCCAAATTCCGGCAAATTCCCGGACAAGCCATGAGGTGCTTCCGAGCATGGGTCCCTAAACCCTCGTCGGAGGATGCCCCTCATGGCGGCCCCGAAAAACTATTTCCAACACTTTTTCAGAATACAGTTGGCAATGCGGTCCTGTCCAATGCGCTGCATGGCGGGGAAACTGCTTGCCGGGATGGCTCACGACTGCTGGACTCACCTCATGAATTTTGTCACGGTGATTCTTGTGCTGGGCGGCGTGGGCGGGTCCATCCATGCGGGGGAAGTGGCGATTGTCCAAGCGGCCGAGGCATCGCCGCAGGAGCGGTTGGCGGCGCACGAATTGCGCAGATATATCTATCAGAGGACCGGCGACCTCGCCAAACTCCGCCGTGGCCCGGGACCGGATGACACCCTTACCCTCGGCGTCGATGCCGCGCTGGGCGCGCAGGAGTATCGCCTGGTCACCGCTGACAACGGCCGGCGGCTGGACATCACGGGCGGGTCGCCATTGGGCGTGCTGTATGGCGCGTATCGCCTGGCCGAGCACCTCGGCGTCCGCTTCTATCTGGACGGCGACGTCATTCCAGATGCCAAACTCGTGTGGGCCATGCCGCAGTTGAACGAGCGGGCCAAGCCGCAGTTTGAGTTGCGCGGGTTGAACCCGTGGGGCAGCCACCCGTTCGGATTCGACCAGTGGAGCGCGGATGACTACAAGGCGATCATCGCGCAAATGGTGAAGCTGCGCATGAACTTCATCGGCATGCATTGTTATCTAACACAACCGTATGACGAGCCGACCGTGTGGGCGGGGCCCAAGGAGGATGTGGGGAATGACGGCACGGTGACATCCAGTTATCCGTCGCGCTATTACAACACCTTGTGGAAGGGAATCTGGGGGCCGATCCCGCCGAAGAAGACCGGCGACTATGCGTTCGGTGCCGCCCAGCTCTTTGAAAATGACACATGGGGGCCGCCATCAATGCAAGGCCTCTGCCCCACACCGGAGACGGCCGGCGACTGCATCCTACTGCACAACCGGGTTGGCCGGCAATTCGCCGAGGTTTTCGGATTTGCTAGAATGCTAGGAATGAAGACCTGCCTCGGGACCGAGGCACCCTTGAAAAAATTCATGCCCGCGGCATTGAAGGCCCGGCTTAAAGCCGCGGGCGGGGATCCGACCGCGGCGGAGGGGGTTGGCCAAATCTATGAGGGAATATTCGAGCGGATCAAGCGGACGCATCCGTTGGATTACTATTGGATCTGGACGCCGGAGGATTGGACATGGGAGAATAACAGCGCGGCCGACATGCGGGACACGGTCGAGGATGTGCACCTCGCGCTGGCGGCCCTCGGCAAGGTCAACGCGCCATTCAAGCTTGCCACCTGCGGCTGGGTGCTGGGGCCCGTTGGTGACCGCGCGGCATTCGACAAGACGATTCCCAAGCACATGGCCATGAGCGCGATCAGCCGCCAGTTAGGCCATGAGCCGCTGGATCCGGCGTTTGCCAGCATCGAAGGCCGGGACAAATGGGCGATTCCCTGGCTGGAAAGCGACGGCAACCACGGCCTGTCGGCGCTGCAACTGTTTGCGGGCCGGACGCTTTATGATGGGGCACAGGCGCAGCGCTATGGCTGCACCGGCCTGATGGGGCTGCATTGGCGGACCCGCGATCTCGGACCGAACGTGGCGGCGCTGGCGCGCGCGGGATGGGAACCCGCAAACAATGATGACTTCAAGCCCGATTCATCAGCCAGCCGTGCGTTGGATGTTAGACAATTCTATCAAGACATGGCACTGGCCAGCTTCGGGCCGGAAGCGGCGGTCGAGATTGGCAGGGTCTTTGCCGGCATCGATGGCAAGGTGCCGGTCAGTGTGGGTGGCGGATGCCCCGCCGGCTCATTGAGCCCCCTTATGGAAACCTGGGACGACGTCAAAAAGCCCTTCGCATTTGTGGACACCATGGAGGCACTCCGGCCGCAGATCAAAGGTGCCGGCAATCTGGAACGGTTTGACTACTGGCTCAACACCTTCCGCTACCACCGGATGCTGGTCAAGGTACGCTGCACCCTGGGCCGCTTGGATAAGGCGTTCAAGCAGGCCGCAGCGGAGACTCTTCCCGCGGCACGCAAGCAAGTGGCGGCCACTGCGGCGTTGCCCATCTATCGGGAACTGGTGCGTGAGTATGGCGGGTTGGTGCTCCTGTGCATGGAGTCGGCGACAACTCACGGCGGCATCGCCGCAGTGATCAATCTTATGGCCAATGAGCCGTTCTGGATCGCGGCCATGGATGTGCCGGGCAAACGGCTGGTTAGCTTGTTAGGCGAGGCGTTGCCCGCAGACGCCCTGCCACCGAAACACTCCGGCGGCACCGCGCGCATCATCATGCCCACGGTGCGCAGCGTGCTGGCCAGTGGCGAGGGACTTTCCCTCAAGGTGATCTTGCTCAATGCCGGCGACCCACCGGGCGACCCACCGGGCGATGTCACCCTTTGCTGGCGGCCTCTGGGTGAGGGTGAATATGCGCGTAAAGCGTTCCATCATGCGGCACGCACCACCTTTGCGGCGGAACTCACGGCCGGCGAAATCAACGGCAGGGACATCGAGTATTTCGTGACGGCCAAGACCGCAGAGGGCAAAGAACTGCTGGAACCCGTGACCGCGCCCACCATCAATCGCACGGTGACCGGGCTGGATCCATAATTCTGGATTTCCCCGCATTGACACACCTGCCATCCTGCGGCAGGCTGATGGCGCACCTCGGAATTTTATCATCTTATGGCCTACGATCTCATTGTCATTGGCGGCGGCCCGGCAGGTTATGTCGCCGCCATTCGCGCCGCCCAACTCGGAAAAAATGTCGCTTGTGTGGAGGCCGACCGTGCGGGCGGCACCTGCCTGAATTGGGGTTGTATTCCAACCAAGGCGCTGTTGAAGAATGCCGAGTTGTATCAGACACTCACCCACAAGGCGGCGGAGTTCGGCTTGAAGATCGACGGGCTGTCGTATGATTGGTCGGCGGTGGTGGGGCGTTCCCGCAAGGTCTCAGGCCGCCTGGCCGGCGGCATCGAGTTTCTCTTCAAGAAGAACAAGGTCGATTACATCAAGGGTGTGGGATCGATCGAGGATGCGGGCAAAGTGAGCGTGACGGCGGCGGATGGCCGCACCCAAATCCTCGAAGCCCAACATATTCTCATCGCGACCGGGTGCAAATCCCGCGGGTTGCCAATATTGCCCTTCAACGGGGCATCGGTGATTGGTTCGAAGGAGGCGATGATGCTCGCCACCCAGCCCAAGGACATGGTCATCATCGGTGCCGGCGCCATCGGCGTCGAGTTCGCCTACATCTACAACGCCTTTGGCACCAAGGTGACGCTGGTGGAGATGCTGCCGCGCATCCTGCCGGTCGAGGATGACGAGATCGGCGAGGCTCTCGAGAAATCCCTGATCAAACAGGGCATCCGCTGTCTGACAAATACCAAGGTCAGCGCCGCCACCGATCATGGCAGCCACGTCGAGATCAGCGTCGAGGGACCCAAGGAAACCGGCGTCCTCCGTGCCGATGTCTGTCTGGTGGCCATCGGCATCCAACCGGTCCTGCCCGGCGGCACGCAGCCTGCCCTAACCGAGCGCGGTTATATCCAAGTCGGTGCGCGCTATGAAACGTCCCTGCCCGGCGTTTATGCCGCCGGCGACATCACCGGCCCGCCGTGGCTGGCACACACCGCGTCGTATGAAGCGGTCCAGGCTGTGGAAGGGCTCTATCTGAACGGCCACACGCCGCGCCAAGTCAAAAACTTTCCGGGCTGCACGTATTGTCATCCGCAGGTCGCCTCAGTCGGCAAGACCGAGCGCGACCTCAAGGCGGCGGGCATCGAGTACAGCGTCGGAAAAATCCCGTTTCTGGCGATTGGCAAGGCGATAGCCGCCGGTGAAGCGGAGGGTTTTGCCAAGTTGTTGTTCGGCAAGCGGCACGGTGAGTTGTTGGGAGCCCACATCATCGGTGAAAACGCCACCGAGCTGATCGCCGAGATGGGTCTGGCGCTCGACCAGGAACTCACCGCCGAGGAAATCCACGCCACCATTCACGCCCATCCGACAATGTCGGAGGTGATTCATGAAGCCGCCCTCGCCGCGGAAGGCCATGCCATCCATGTCTAACCCAATGACCCGTCCATGAAACTGAAGTTTTGCGGTGCTGCCGGCACCACCACCGGTTCCCAACATTTGTTGGAGGTCAATGGCAAGCGGATCTTGCTGGATTGCGGTCTCTATCAAGGCAGCCGCAAGCTTGCCTACGGGATCAACTGTTGTTTTCCCCACTACGATCCGGCGGCGGTGGATGCGGTCATTTTATCCCACGCCCACATCGACCACAGTGGTAATCTGCCCAACCTGGCCAAGAAAGGCTTCACCGGCAACATCTATGCGACGGATGCGACGCGTGACCTTTGCCAGATCATGCTCGCGGATTCCGCCCGAATCCAGACCGGCGATATTGACTGGCTCAACAAGCATCGCAAGCGCGACGGACTCGAACCGGTCGAGCCGATCTACAGCGAAAAGGACGCGGAGCACTGCTTGCGCCAGTTTGTCACCGTCGGTTATGACCGGCCGATCTTTGTGGCGGACGGCGTGGCGCTCACCTTCATTGATGCCGGCCACATTCTCGGCAGTGCGCAGGTTTTGTTGGAAGTCAATGATCACGCCGATGGCAAGACCAAGCGGTTCCTGTTTTCCGGCGACATCGGACGCGGCCACAATGAAGTGCTGCGAGATCCGGTGCCGGTCAGGGATGTGGATTTCTTGCTGATGGAAAGCACCTACGGCGGCCGCGAGCACGAGGCACCGCCGGGAGTCGGGGAATTTTTCGCGGAGGTCATCCGCCAGGCAGTGCGACGCGGCGGCAAGATCCTCATTCCGGCGTTTGCCGTGGAGCGCACCCAACAAATCCTGTTTGTCCTCAACGAATTGTTTGAGGGGGGCAAGATCCCCGAAATCCCGGTCTATGTGGACAGCCCGCTGGCCGTCAGCGCCACCGAGATATACCGACTGCATCCCGAGGCGTTCAATGCCGAGGTTTACGAAGCCTTGTTTGAAAAACAAAACCCGTTTGGGTTCGAGAACCTAACATTAGTGCGGTCGGTGCGCGGCTCCATGGCGCTCAATGAGCTCAAGGGCGTGGTGATCATCATCTCCGCGTCCGGCATGTGCGAGGCCGGGCGCATCCTCCATCATCTCAAAAACAACATCGGCGACCCACGCACCACGGTGCTCTTTGTCGGGTATTGCGCGGACAACACCCTGGGCCGGCGCATCTGCGATGGCGAAAAGGAAGTGCCCATCCTCGGCGGACGCTACCAGGTGCGCGCCAAAATCGAAAGCGTCGATTCCTTCTCCGGCCATGCCGACCACTCTGAGTTGATAGATTACTTCGACCGCACCACCGGCCCGAAACAGCAAGTCTGGCTGGTCCATGGCGAGCTGGATCGCTCGGAAAGCCTTCGCACTGCCCTCACCGGACGCCATGGCGGCACCGTGGAACTGGGTGTGCTGGGCACTGAAGTGGAGTTCTGAACCTCAGGCGCTGCGCGCCGGTTACAGGTTGTCATATCAGTGGCTCACCCGGGCGAATCCGCCGCTGGTTATGACCTGCACCCGATCCCCGGCATAAAAATATTCGCGAGGATTGAGTTCCTGCACCACCGCCACAGTGCTTCCATGGTCTTGGCGCACCGTGATCTGCACGCCGTTGCGGGTGCCCGCCTCCTGTGCTGCGTGCGAACCGATGGCGCTACCTAACAATGCGCCGCCGATGGCGCCTGCCGTGTTGGATGCGCAGCCCCTACCGATGGTGCTGCCGAGCAAGGCACCGGTCAGGCCGCCCGCCATCGCCCCGCCCCCACTCTCACCTTGGATTCTAACCATACGGACCTTGGTGACGCGCCCGCCATTGACCGTTTGCACCCGGCGCACATCCCGTTGCGAATAAACATTCCCGCTCATGGCATCTTGCGCGCATGAAGCAAGCATCACCACCACCGGCAAACATAGAAGCATTTTGGCTCTCATCTGCCCCAGCGTCCACGCGCCGCGAAAAAACGCAAGCCTGAATTCAGCACCTGAATTCAGCGCTACCCGAGTGCCAGGGTTCTTGAGCTTGCATGCCGCCCTCGACCCGGATACGCTGCTGGGCAGCCCGGCGCTGGCGTCCGCAGGGCACCCCGTCCGCCGCTCCCACGCCCCCGTAGTTCAATGGATAGAACAAGGGTTTCCTAAACCTTAGATGCGTGTTCGATTCACGCCGGGGGCACCCCTTGAAAACAAAGGGTTTTCCTTACAAACAAAGGGATTGCGGCGATTCCTGCCATGTTGGGGCAGCGCACCGAAACGCACGAAAAACGCACCGAAACGAAGATAAAAAACGTAACAAAACGTAACTTTTGGGCTTTTGTTAGTATCAGGTCCGCCAATCGGCCAAGCTCTAGGGAAATTCGATGTTAGCCACCTTTAATTGCTTTACCTAAAGGTATCGGCGGCCATCGGCGGACGGTTCCACCCTCGCCGGGTGCCTGCCTTCGGTTTGAACGATTAAGTATTTCTTAACAGTTGCCTCCAGCTCCAGCTCGTTGTCGCTGGAAATGCGCTTCAAGTGCTGGTTGATGGCGGGCACCGAGACATCGTAAAGCGCGGCCATCATCTTCTGCGTGAGCCAGATGTTCTCATCCTCGTAACGCATTTCGACGCTGGCCTCGGGGATTGCGGATTACCGTCCATGCCACGACCCTCCATGCCGATTTCAACGAGGCTGAAATTCTGATTGAGAGCAAATGATGTCGATTCGGATTTACCTGACAGGGCAGCACCTGCAATCTAACCCGCGTAGCAATGAATCAACCCCAACATGGAATCTACGAGCGTCTCGTCCGCGAGGACGAATATGACGATCTCAAAAGGCTGGAGAGCGAGGACCGTGTCTGGCTAGAGATTCCATCGGCGGCTCAAAGGCGGCATTTGCTCATCGATGAGTTCACGGCACATATTCCAGAGTTGCTCGATGCTGTGACCAGCGGCAGCGACCAAGATTCAGAATCGGCCCGGCGCGAACTCAAATTGATGGCCGAACTCTTGCGTGCAACAAAAACCTGTGCCCCCAATACCAAGCTGCCCTCGCCCCCTTCATCCAACGTGCTGGTTCTCCATGCGATTCATGAGCCCAAGCTACGGCCAGCATTTCCCCGGACAGGATTGCGACAACCCTGGCTCTTTACCTCTGCCAAAGGTGAGCCGAGTCTTTACTCCGAGTTAAGAGCCGAGTTGGAGACGGCCGAGCAACTCGACCTCATCATCAGTTTCATCACGTGGGGCGGTGTCCGCAAACTCGAGGACGTCTTTGCCCGGGCGACTGCGACGGATGCGGCGGGTCACTCGCGACTCAAAATGCGCGTCCTAACGACCACCTATATGGGGGCGACCGATCGCAGTGCGGTGGATGCCCTCGCGAAGTTGCCTGGTGTTGAGGTGCGTGTGTCGTTGGACGGCAGGCGTGAACGCTTGCACGCCAAGGCATGGCTCTTTGGGCGCAGCAACGGGTTTGGCACCGCATTCGTCGGCAGTGCCAATCTGTCCAAGTCCGCCTTGATTGATGGTATCGAGTGGACGTTGAAGATTTCGCAGTCAAGGGAACCCACACTTTTTGAGGCGGCCAGGGCCAATTTTGAATCGCATTGGAATGACCCGGAGTTTCAGCCCTACGATCCACGCAATGATGACCATCGCGCCGCTTTAGATCGCGCCTTGCTGGATCAACGGGGCGGCCATGGCACGAATGTGCCTCTGCTCCGAACCTGGTTTGACATTCAGCCAAAGCCTTTCCAGCAAGCCATTTTGGATCGTCTTGACCACGAACGAGCTCACGGGAGAACGAACAACCTACTCGTGGCGGCAACGGGGACTGGAAAGACCGTCGTTTCAGCCTTCGACTACAAACATATGTGCGACCGTCAGGGAGGTCAACCGCGGCTCCTCTTTGTCGCGCACCAACGGCAAATTCTGCAGCAAGCGATGGACACGTTTCGGCAGGTTCTGCGTGACACGAACTTCGGTGAATTGTTGGATGGTCAGACGCAACCAGCCAACTACGACCATCTGTTTGCCATGATTCAGACCCTGTCGGGTCGCGGCTTGGTGAGTCAGTTAGGCGCCAACTATTGGCAGATGGTCATCGTCGACGAGGCTCACCATTTGCCAGCCAGAACTTTCGATGCCTTCGTACGTGAAATTAGACCGAAATTCCTCCTTGGGCTAACAGCCACCCCCGAGCGTGCTGACGGCAAAAGTCTCAACGCCTACTTCGATGCCAGGCCGGATGGATCGCCTGCGTACTCGCTCCGTGTTTGGGACGCACTGGATCAGCAATTGCTCTGTCCATTCGAGTATTACGCCACGGGTGACGGTGTCGATCTGCGAGGAGTGGAATGGGGCAAAGCAGGAGAATTGCAGCAACTCGGCAATATCATCGGAGCCAATGAAATGCGGGCAATCGCAGTCCTGCAGGCCCTGCAGAAATATCTGCAAGACGATGGTCTCTCAGAAATGAAAGCCATCGCTTTCTGTGTCACCGTCGAACATGCCCGTTTCATGTCCAACTTTTTTAATGCTCGAGGCCTATCCGCTGAAGCGCTGACGGGTGATGACTCGCAAACAACACGCGACGACGCCATCCGTCGGTTAAGCGCAGGAGAGCTGAAGGTTCTATGCACCGTCAACCTGTTCAATGAGGGGGTCGATCTTCCCTCGGTGAACACACTCATCCTGCTGAGACCCACCCAAAGTCCGGTCGTCTTCCAGCAGCAGATCGGACGTGGCCTGCGTCTCCATCCAGGGAAATCATGCTGTGTTGTTCTCGACTTCATCGGTCAATACAGTGCCACCTACCGGTTCGATATCTTGTATCACAGTCTTACTGGCTTGAGCCGGAAGCAGCTAAATCAGTCGGTGGACGCAGGGTTTGGCCATCTGCCATCCGGTTGTCACATCCAACTGGACAAAGTGGCACGGGAGCGCGTACTCCAAAACCTCAAGCAGTCACTGTTGATCAACCGGTTACGACTGCAACGCGAACTTGCGGCGTGGGCGGCCGGGCGCCCCGGGCCAATTCGGATGATCGATTTCCTTCAAGGGCAGATGATCGAAATGACGGAACTCTATGAGAACAATCGTTCATGGAACGCGCTAAAGCGTGAAGTCGGCTTGCCCGTGCCGGACTTCGGGCCTCGTGACACAGGTTTGCTTGAGCGGGCCGGATCTCTGATCCATGTGAATGACCCGCGATTGTTGCGCACCTGGCAAGCCTGGCTTAACGGCGAGGAAGCCGGAACGCGAGAGATCTTGATGCAGGCGCATCAACTTCTCCATGAGCGTGATCCAGTCACTGTCACGGAGTTTCGCAATTTGCTCGAGGCAAACCTTGCTCTGAAGGCGGAATTGCAGGAATTACTGGCATATTTGGAGGATGCATCCGACTTAGCGACAACCGCCGTTTCCGGCGCGCCTGACGATTGGTCGATCTCGCTACACGCCAGATACAGTCGCCGTCAAATTCAAGCCGCCATCGGTCACGCGACTGAATTGATGCGTCCTGCGCATCGCGAGGGCATTTTGCCTCTTACCCAGGAGCGCATCGAACTTCTTTTCGTGACGTTAGACAAGAGCATTGGATTCAGCGAAACCGTACAGTATGCCGACTACGCGGTTAGCCCATCACGCTTTCATTGGAAGACCCAGAATCGCGCCAAGCCTACCAATGCATCCGGCCGCCGCTACCTCGATTCCCCAACTAACGGTTGGCGATTCTTCCTTTTCGTTCGCGAGGACCGTGATGCTGCCTTTGCCTGCGCAGGCCAGGTGGAGCTTGAACATCACGAATACGACGGCAAAGGCCCCATCGGTATTACATGGCGCCTAGTCCAACCGCTGAGTGCCGAGCTTTTTAGGCGTTTTAGCGTTCTACGTGATGTATGACGTCGATATTTTGAAGCGCCTTCAGGACCATTGAGTAGGGCACTCTTTCTTGTTCAAGACGCAGAGCTGTAGGATTCATTTCACGGCGGAGCAAATCAAAGATGGATCGTTCCTCAGTCGTGAGTCTCTGAAGATCCCGCTTCATTGGCTCCGGTTCGGTTGTGCAGAAATCGCGCAGTGCTTCAAAGGTAGCTCTATCCATCAGCATGGATTGAACGTGCGGGAAATGGGCTCGCAGATTGTCGAGGATGGCGAATCCATGAGTGTCGATGTCGCCCCAGTAATGGATCACGCAGTCCCTGAGCCAGTCGACTCTTGCGAGCGCGGACCAGCCATAGCCCGCGCCAAAAAGGACCAGGCTTCCGGGATGGTTGGGGAAGGCTAGGAAGTTGATTTCGTTTTCGGTGATGAAGACACGCGTGACTGGCGGGTTGAGCGTGGCAAAAGCGGCTGCGTCGAGCGTGAGATCAACACCAAGGCGGTCGGGTTCTATTGCGCAAGATGAATCGAGAAAGCGGAGGCGGATTCGCTCGAGTTTGTCGCGGAAGCCATAGCGACGATTGAAGCCAGAATTACCACGAGCCTCGGAGTTAATGAAGTCAGGCGGCAGCACGAGGTCGAGCAGCTCGGCAAGGGTCCCGCGATTTCGTTCGATAAACTTGGTGTGAACTCCGGGGACATCGATTTGCCGGATATAGCAACCGCTGCGGGGGTGGTTGCGAACCCACGTAACAACGGCGAGCAGGCGCTCCCAATCGGGTGCAAGTTCGAGCGCGAGCATGGGACGCCGGATTATCCAACGGAGCAGCTCGGGGAACGCAGAGCGAATGCGCTCGGTGATGAGGTGGAATGTTTCCCATTCGCGCCTGACTCCTAGCAGGCGGATCGCTGCTTCAGCGTCGGAAAAAATTGCGGCTGTAGGCATCTTGTTGGCACCGAAAAGCCGGTGTGTGAATTCCTTCCACTCACAAAGGATGGTGGTTTGCCCGTGCCAACCGGCGATCCAGTCGCGGGCAGCCGAAAAGTCGCTAGAGATTTCTCCGGAGCCAGGGCCCTTGATCGGGATGCGAAGCGGAAACAGAGTGCCGCCTGCAACACTATCGGCGAGCAGGTCGCCGCGCCCCCACCTGCGGCGGAGGATCGCTTTCAAGTCGGCCGGCGTGATCCAGCGGGTGTTGGTGGATCGACTCATGGTTCGGACCGAGCCTTTTCCTCGCGGTATGCCTCGATAGTGAGATTGCGGAGTTGCGAGTCGCAGCCGTCGACGTTGTGGACGAAACCAACCGAAGCAACGTAGGGCTCGATGATGTGGATCTTTTGCAACGGTGTCACAATGAGAAGCTGGAGATTAAGATTTTCGAACAGTCGAAGTCCATATTGTGCCGATTCGTCGGACCCGCGACCGAACGCCTCGTCGATGACAACAAAGCGGAACGAGCGGGATCGTATGCGACCCCATTCGAGACCGAACTGATAGGCGAGGCTTGCAGCGAGGATCGTATAGGCGAGTTTCTCCTTTTGACCGCCCGATTTACCTCCGGAATCGGAATAATGCTCGTGCTCGGTGTTGTCCTCTCGCCAGCGTTCGCTGGCGGCGAAGGCGAACCAATTCCGCACGTCGGTGACTTTGCGTGTCCAGCGGCGGTCAAGTTCCGTCGTGCCTTCGCGCCCACGGAAACGCTCAATGATACTTTTCACCTGGAGAAATTTCGCCTCGGAATACTGGTCTTCCTCCGATCCAGTTAGAGACCCCTCGGTGCAGGCACGCAACTCGTTTTGGAACGTGCGCAGGTCTTGGTCGGGAACAGGGGTGGCTTCCAGGACGATATAGCGTCCGGGGTTGTAATCGATTGCGACGAGGGACTGGTTGATGCGCGCGACGCGTTCGCGGATGGTTTCCCTTTGTTGGTTCAGATGTGCGTTGAAGTTCGCGATCTCCCGGATGGTGTTTTGATTGAGCAGTTCTTTGAAACGTTCCTCGAATCTGGGCAGGTCGTCTTCGCGCAGGCGGGCGAGCAAGGTGCGGAACTCGTTTGCGGATTCAACTGAGCGGTCGATCTCGCGAGTTTCGGCTTCAAATTCGCGGCTGAAGTGGCTCATGCGGCTGACGAGTCGCTGACTGACGCTGGCGATGGCTTTGTCCCTCGAATCAATCCGGCCCTGCATCCACTCGCGTACATCGCGTTCGCGGTAATCGCATCCTTCGACGGTTAGAGCGTGTTCACCGAGCGCCTCGTTACGGATTGCGTCGAGGCGCTCGACCCATCGAGACAGCGCCTCGGCATCAGACCGGCTGAGCAGGTCGCGGGTGGCCTGCGGGGCGGCCTGGAGGGCATGGCGGATGTGGGCGGCGAGTGCCGCTTTGTCCACAACCCGCACGGCGAAAAGAGCAGAGGCATCGATTTCCTCGCCGGAAGCCGCGAGGATGGTGGCGGCGAGGTTGGGTTTGAAGGCGGGGGTGAAGAGAGGTCGCTCGAACGGAAGACCGATCACTGCGGAAGTCTCGCGTATCTCCATGAAGGTGGGTGGCGGTGTCGTCGAGCAGCGGGATTTCGCCCGCCAGGGCGCGGGCGATTTCCTCGTCGATGGCATCGCGGCGCTGTTGCAACTCGGCTACGCGCGCGGCAGGATCCGCCTGGGAGCCGGTGGCCATCTGGCGAAGGAGTTCGAAAAGCGTTAGAAGACGGGATTCGGTGCCGACGAACGAACGAGCTTCGAGTTCGCCGAGCCAAGCGATGACCCGCTCGGTCGCGGGGACAAGATCAAAGTGCGGTTCGTCGGTGCCGCGCAGATAGAACTTTCTCAGCCAGCCTTTCTCCGGTGACGCCCAGTCATTGAGATAATCCCGGGCCGGACGTGGAAAGGCATCGGAGCCGATGCGTTCACGCACTCCAAAGAGTTCATCTTCCAACGCCTCTGCTAGGTCGGGCTCTGGAATGACGCGAACGTTAGGCAGGATAAATGCGCGGTTTAGAAAGGCCACCACCAGCGGGGCGTGATCTGAACGAAGTAGGCGCCATGCAGGGTGCTCCCTTTGGAGTACATGAAGTGTTTCGTGGTTAAGCTCTGCCATCATTCCTTCGTAGATGTTGAGCTCGTCACCTGCCAATGGCCGCCACGATCCGGGCCGATACGACGGATGAGGCCGCTGGTTTTGAGTTTTTCCAGATGATATTTCACTCCGTTTTCGGTGATGTCTCCGAGCAGGGTGGAGAGTTCCCTCCGGCTAATGGCAGGGTGCTCACGCAGAATTCCAATGATTTTCTGGGTAGTCTTCTGGGTAGTTTTCTGGGTAGTTTTCTGGGTAGTTTCCCCCGACGTTTTCCCCGACGTTTTCTCTCGGATGATGTCCAGATACGCTGGAGCAAAGGGGAACTCGATCCAGAGGTCATTGGGCTTGTAGTCGATGATCGGCTCGGGAACGCCCGCTTCGCGGCAGGCTTCAAAGATGCGCTGGATGCCGCGGCCCCAAGTCTCGATTTCGCCGGCGCGGAAGAAGGCATTGGCCAGGAACGGGTTGTAGGGGCTGGAGGCATGATCCGCCAACAGGTGTTCCAAGGTCCAGCCTTCCGGCAGGACAGCCGGGTTCCAGATTTTCAGGCGGTTTTCATAAACGCGGATTTGCACCGGCGCGCCGACAGCATAGTCGCGATGCACCAGTGCGTTGAGGATTGCCTCGCGCAGGGCGGCATTGGGCACCGGGTAGCGTTCGATGCGCTGGATGCCCTGATAGGTGATGGCGGCTTTGAGATACTTGGTCCTTACGAGATCGATGGTTTGGGCGGTTTGCTCGAAGAGGTTGCCATGCACTTCGTCGTGGTATGCCAAATCGGATGCCGAGCGGAAATAGCCGATCTTTACGAAGGCCCCGGTCACAAAGCGCTCCGGGTCGGCGTGAAAGAGCAGCAATGCAGAGCGCTTGAGATAATCGCCTTCGGTGATGTTAGAGCCCTTGTGCAGATTGCAGTCGATACAAGCGAGGCAGAGGTTCGAGTCGTCATCGCTGCCGCCGTGCTTGAGCGGGCGAATGTGTTCGATGTGCAGCGCGGCGAGGGGCGAGTCGTCCTGGTGAGTTTGGCAATACTCGCAGCGGTGACCCGCACGCTGCCTCACGAGGGCTCGCGTGGCGGCAGTCATGCGGCGCTACCAGCTTTGAACTTTTTGGCCTCCCGGCGCAGGACGGCGACGAACTTATTGGCCCTGACGTATCCGGCATACTCATCCCGCTCCTCGGTCGTAAGGGAACCCTCGGTATTTTTGGCAGCGAGTTCGTCAATACGCTCCCGGAGCGGTTGATCCGATTGGACTGCCAACACCGCATCTTCCCTGCCGGGAAGAAGGAGTTGAAGGAGCGGATGTACGCCGCGTTGGAAGGCTGCTTGAGCGCTCATGGGCGGTAAGATAGCCAAAGGATGGCCAAAATCAAGACTGGATTTCTCCGACAATGGCCCTGTCCAGGGTGTTTGGTTTGATTCTCTTCAGCTCTTTTGGCTGTAGGTTTAAAAATAGTACTAGACAAAAGGGCACGGAAATGCTCGGTTAAGGTGGAGAACCTCAATCATTACAAGCGCGACACCTGCCTCTGGCGGGAGGATGACCATCGCCACCGCCGCATCAACATTGCGCAGAATCTCGCACTGACTCGCAACGCTCTGTTAGCCCT
>Ga0194047_10001131_pt1 | contig 16739 bp, 17 predicted proteins | sample JunL225m_MetaG_2_FD_160070 | JGI IMG/M metagenome (GOLD analysis project Ga0194047, IMG submission 160070) | Anoxic zone freshwater microbial communities from boreal shield lake in IISD Experimental Lakes Area, Ontario, Canada - Jun2016-L221-5m | ecosystem: Environmental > Aquatic > Freshwater... | reverse complement strand
GGGAAAGAGAATGAAGCTCGCAATAATGTGATCTTAGGTAAGTTGGAAGGCAATAATCCAGCCGGGTCGGTGAAAGACCGACCTGCGCTGTCAATGATCATGCGCGCACAAGAGCGTGGTGAAATTGTACCTGGCGATACCCTGATAGAAGCAACTAGTGGCAATACTGGCATTGCTCTCGCGATGACTGCAGCGATGTTGGGTTATAAGATGATCTTGGTAATGCCAGAAAATCAAAGCATTGAGCGTCGTCAGAGCATGGCAGCTTATGGCGCTGAATTGATTCTGACAGCTGCAAGTGGTGGAATGGAATTTGCAAGAGATTATGCGCTGCAACTTGAGCGAGAAGGTCGCGGCAGATTACTTGATCAATTCGCAAATCCCGATAATCCTCGAGCACATATTGAAACTACCGGCCCTGAAATTTGGCGTGACACAGATGGACAGATTACCCATTTCATATCAGCAATGGGAACTACTGGAACTATTACTGGGGTTTCAACTTATCTCAAGTCCATGAATCCCAATATTCAGATTATTGGCGCCCAGCCTGAAGAGGGTTCGCAAATCCCCGGAATACGTAAGTGGGCACCAGAGTATCTGCCGAAGATTTATGAAGGCGATCGGGTTGATCTCATCGAGTATGTGACCCAAGCGGAGGCTGAAGAAATGGCTCGTCGTTTGGCTGCACAAGAGGGAATCTTCTGTGGCATATCGGCAGGGGGTGCTCTAGTCGTGGCTTTGCGGGTGGCCCGTCAAGTGGAAAATGCCACTATTGTTTTTATCGTTTGTGATCGAGGTGACCGTTACTTATCTACTGGAGTATTTCCAGCTTAAGTTACTTAGTTTTTTGCTTTGCTTTGGTTTTGTTCGATTTAGATTTTGCACCACCGTGATCCGTAGGATTCGCTGAACTCCGTATCGGAACCACACTTTGATTTTTATAGCCAAGCTCTTGTGCAAACTCCGCAACGCTTTGTGCATAAAAGTAACTGCGGTTATATTGGACGATCGCTAAAAAATTATTTAAGCCCACCACGTAATGAACTTGGTCATTACCATCTTTATCGGGATAGGGGAGATCAACAATCATGGCTTTGCTTTGGGGTTCAACGCCACCATTTTGTAAATCACCCTGTTGTGCGATCAAAATTCCTTTTTCAATCAACTCTTGCACAGTGTATTTTAGTTGAGGCTCACCATCAGCTAGTGCCCTTGCAGCTGGGATTGCTTTTTCTTGTATTGGAAAATAAATTGGCATTCCTGTTTGCCAGCCGTGCATCTTCATAAAGTTAGCAACACTAGCGATAGCATCTTTTGCGCTAAGTCTTAAATCAATCCGCCCATCTCCATCGCCATCTACTGCAAAGCTACGAATACTGCTGGGCATAAATTGGGGTAAACCAATTGCACCTGCATAAGAGCTATTTTGGTTGAGGCATGCGTTAAATCGGACTTGATTTACTCCTTGCATACTATTTTTTGCAGGAAGCATCCCTCCGGCCTCACTCCAGCATAAGAGAATGAGTTCCTTGAGCTGATCTTTAAAAAGCTGTTCTCGAGCAGGTTTATTTGGAGTGTCTGGATAACTAAAGGCTAATGTGGAAAGTACATCCTTCACTCTAAAAGTGCCTGTTTGGCGTCCGTAGATTGTTTCGATGCCAATGATGGCAACGATCAGTTCGGCAGGAACTCCTGAGGCCTCTTCCGTTTGGCTTAAAAAGGCCTGGTTCTGATTCCAGAAGGCTTTACCAGCCTTGAGGCGGACAGGTTCGATAAATCGTTGGCGATACACCACCCAATTCTTCTTAAAGCTAGCCGATGGGGGTAATACCAATTTGCGTATCGATGGAAACGTTTTAGCATCTAAGAAGCCTGATTCAAGGCTGGCTAAAGGGATTTGTTGGGTTTGGGAAACCTGTGCGATCAGTTCACTCAGGTTTTGGCTAAAACGGGCTTCAGAGGCGGCATCGTCGACTTGGTTTACGATGGGCTGTTGGGTAGGCGTGGCTTGAGTGTTGGTTTGTATAGGGGTGCTTGAGCATGCTCCTAAAAGTAGGGAAATGAGTAGGTAGGAGACGCGATAATTCATATCGACATTAGAGTATAAAAATTAGGGTTTTGCTATTAAGGATTTCGAGTAATGACAACAGGATACATAACTCATCCAGACTTTCTGAAACATGAGATGGGAAGCCATCACCCAGAGTGCCCAGAAAGAATTCAGGCAATCAATGATCAGTTGATCCGCAGCGGTGTCGACCACTTTTTGCATCATTTAGATGCTCCATTAGCAAATGAAGATCAGCTAGAGCTAGTTCACAGCCCTGAGCATGTTAGCTTTGTTCGAGATAGCGCTCCCGAGACTGGTTATTTCATGCTCGATGGAGATACGATTATGAATCCCCATACTTACAGAGCTGCCTTGCGTGCTGCTGGTGCAGCGATCGCAGGGGTAGATGCAGTCATGAAGGGTGAAGTTGAAAATGTCTTCTGTGCAGTAAGACCTCCTGGACATCATGCTGAGCCAACACGGTCTATGGGTTTTTGTCTTTTTGATAATGTAGCGATTGCTGCTCGTTATGCGATGGAAGCCTATGGCATTGAGCGTGTCGCTATTATTGATTTTGATGTGCATCACGGGAACGGAACTGAAGCGGCCTTTTTCAATGAGCCTAATGTGCTGATGTGCAGTTTTTTCCAGCATCCGTTTTATCCCTATAGCGGTTTAAATCATGCGAATAATATGGTTAATATTCCCTTACCAGCATCTACTCGTGGTGATGTTGTTCGCTCCATAGTGGAAGAGCGCTGGCTTCCAGCTTTGCGTAATTTTGAGCCCCAGCTCATTATTATTTCTGCTGGTTTTGATGCGCATAGAGAGGATGACTTAGGTCAGATGGGACTAGTTGAAGATGACTATGTCTGGATAACTCAGCGTCTCAAAGAAATTGCTAGAGACTATGCACAAGGGCGCATCGTGAGCTGCTTAGAGGGTGGCTATAACTTATCCGCATTGGGTCGCAGCGTTGTTGCCCACATTAAAGCCCTAGCCGATATTTGAAAATTGATAACTGAAAGTAAATGATGGCCAATATTTATGAGCAAGGTTTGGATCGTAATTCTGCTAACCATACGCCTATTACCCCGCTCTTATTTTTGGAAAGGTCAGCGCAGGTTTATCCAAATCGCGTAGCAGTAATTCATGGAAAATTACGTCAAACGTGGATGCAAACTTATGAACGCTGCCGCCGTCTTGCCAGCGCATTACAAAAGCACGGTATTGGCTTGGGTGACACAGTAGCAGTAATGTTGCCGAATACGCCGCCTATGGTTGAAGCGCATTTTGGGATTCCTATGGCAGGGGCAGTCTTAAATGCCCTCAATACCCGTCTTGATCCAGAGTCGGTTGCTTTCATGTTGAATCATGGTGAAGCAAAAGTGGTCATTGTGGATCCAGAGTTTTCTGGCGTTATGAAAAAAGCTCTAGAGATTGCCAAGAAAGAAAGTAGTCGAGATATTTTAGTTATTGATGTTGAAGAACAAGAGTATGACGTACCTGGTGAAAAATTGGGTAAGTTGACTTATGAAAAATTACTCTCTGAAGGTGACCCAAACTTTGCTTGGCAAGTACCTGCTGATGAATGGCAAGCCATTTGCTTGAACTACACCTCCGGTACTACAGGTAACCCTAAAGGGGTGGTGTATCACCATCGCGGCGCCGCAATTAACGCAGTATCTAATGTGCTTGATTGGGATATCAATAAACATCCAGTGTATTTATGGACGCTACCGATGTTTCATTGCAATGGCTGGTGCTTTCCGTGGACGATTGCTGCCCGTGCTGGCGTGAATGTTTGCTTACGGCGTGTTGATGCCCAACATATTTTTGCTGCTATCAAAGAGTATGGCGTGACGCATTACTGTGCCGCGCCTATCGTACATAACCTATTAGTTAATGCTCCTGATGAATTAAAGGTGGGTGTGCCTAAAGGAGTGAAGGGCTTGATTGCAGGCGCTGCTCCTCCTGCTTCCATTATTGAAGGTATGGAAAAGTTAGGTTTTGATTTGACCCACGTCTATGGCTTAACTGAGGTTTATGGACCTGCAGCAGTTTGTGTCAAGCAGGATGAATGGAATGATTTAGATATTGGTGAGCGTGCTCGCTTAAATGCGCGTCAAGGTGTGCGTTATCACATGCAACAAGCTATTGCGGTATTAAATTCCGAGACCATGGAGCCTGTACCTGCCGATGGTGAAACCATGGGTGAGATTATGTTCAAGGGCAATATTGCCATGAAGGGATATTTAAAGAATGACAAAGCCACCCAAGAAGTGTTTGAAGGCGGCTGGTTTCATTCTGGCGACTTGGCTGTCATGAATCCTGATGGCTACGTCAAAATTAAAGACCGCAGCAAAGACATTATTATTTCTGGCGGTGAGAACATCTCTTCTATCGAAGTGGAAGATGTCCTCTATCGTCATCCGTCAGTGATTGCCGCGGCGGTGGTAGCTAAACCCGATCTAAAGTGGGGCGAGACACCCTGCGCTTTCTTAGAAATTAAGCCTGGGGTAGAGGTGACGGCGGCCGAAATTATTGCCTACTGTAAGCAGCACTTAGCGGGATTTAAGGTCCCTAAAGCCATTGTATTTGGTGAGCTGCCGAAGACTTCCACTGGAAAAATCCAAAAGTTCGAGCTTCGTAAGCAGGCTGGCTCAGCAGCTGCTATTGATGTTTGATTCCATCAAATGGAATAAGCCGCGTCTAAGCCTTCTAAGACAGATAAAATAGCTATTTATCTGTCTATAAGTGGTCTACAAGCAGATAAACCCATATTTTGTTTTTGTAATCGTTTTTATATACATTGAGAATTCCAGATGAAAATCTTAGTAGCTGTTAAACGCGTTGTCGATTACAACGTTAAAGTGCGTGTCAAATCGGATAACACTGGCGTTGATATTGCGAACGTCAAAATGAGCATGAACCCTTTTGATGAAATTGCTGTTGAAGAAGCGGTTCGCCTTAAAGAGGCTGGCATAGCAACTGAAGTGGTAGTGGTTACTGCTGGCGTTACTCAGTGTCAAGAAACATTACGTACTGCGCTTGCCATTGGTGCTGATCGCGCCATATTAGTAGAGACTGATGCTGAATTGCAGCCTTTAGCAGTAGCAAAAATTCTTAAAGCACTTTCTGATAAAGAAAATGCTCAAATAATTATTCTTGGTAAACAAGCGATTGATGACGATAGCAATCAAACAGGCCAGATGTTGGCAAGTTTGTTAGACATACCACAAGCAACCTTTGCTTCTAAAGTGGTGATAGCCGATGGCAGAGCAACAGTGACTCGTGAAGTTGATGGTGGATTAGAAACAATAGCACTATCTTTACCGGCGGTAATTACTACTGACTTACGTCTTAACGAGCCACGGTATGTCACTTTGCCGAACATTATGAAAGCTAAGAAAAAGACGCTGGAGATTGTGAAGCCCGATGAGCTCGGTGTTGATATTGCCCCACGGCTCAAGACCCTCAAGGTTGAAGAGCCGCCCAAGCGCTCTGCTGGTGTCATGGTTGCTGATGTAGCAGCCCTTGTTGAAAAATTGAAAAATGAAGCGAAGGTGATCTAAATGGCTGCTCTTGTTATTGCTGAACACGATAATCAATCTTTAAAAGCAGCAACGCTCAATGCTGTAGCAGCGGCCCTCCAGTGCTCCCCAGAAGTTGATGTTTTGGTTGCTGGTAGTGGTGCTGATGCAGCTGCAGGGGCAGCAGCTGAAATTGCCGGCGTACGTAAGGTAATTCAAATTAATGCCCCTTCGCTAGCAGATCAATTGGCTGAACCTTTAGCTGCCCAGATTCTGTCTATTGCTGGTGGCTATAGCCACCTCTTGGCTCCTGCAACTGCATGTGGTAAGAATGTGATGCCACGGGTTGCTGCCAAGTTAGATGTTGCCCAGTTATCTGACATTACTAAAGTGGTTAGCGCTGATACTTTTGAACGTCCTATTTATGCTGGTAATGCGATTGCCACTGTACAGTCAGCTGACCCAGTAAAAGTGATTACTGTGCGTACTACCGGTTTTGATCCAGTGGTTGCTACTGGTGGCAATGCAAGTATTGAACAACAAGCTGCCGCTGAGAGCACAGGTAAATCTGCTTTTGTAGGTCGTGAGTTAACTAAATCAGATCGTCCAGAGCTGACCGCTGCCAAGATTATTGTCTCTGGTGGACGTGGTCTTGGATCGGGAGAAAAGTACCAAGAGCTTATTGCCCCCTTAGCAGATAAGCTGGGCGCTGCTCTCGGTGCCTCGCGTGCTGCAGTAGATGCTGGTTATGTGCCGAATGATTATCAAGTGGGTCAAACCGGTAAGATAGTCGCCCCACAGTTATATGTGGCAGTAGGTATATCGGGCGCTATTCAGCATTTAGCTGGAATGAAAGACTCTAAAGTAATCGTTGCCATCAATAAAGATCCCGAAGCGCCAATCTTTAGCGTTGCAGACTACGGATTAGTAGCTGATTTGTTTACTGCGGTACCCGAGTTAACTAAAGCGCTAGGCTAATCGTGATTGAGCTATCTAATTTGAATCCAGAGGAGTTGTAATGCCATATGTAGCCCCGGTAAAAGACATGTTGTTTGTCATGAATGAATTAGCGGGACTATCAGAAGTAGTTGCTTATCCTGCGTATGCACAAGCTGGTGTAGATGTTGATTTAGCTCCTGCTATCTTGGAGGAGTCAGCAAAATTTAATCAAGATGTTATTGCGCCTTTGAATTGGCCTGGTGATCAGACACCCAGCTCTTTAAAGGATGGGGTCGTTGTCACCACCCCTGGCTTTAAAGAGGCCTTTCAGCAATTTGGAGCTGCTGGTTGGCAAGGTGTAGTTCATCCAGTAGAGTTTGGTGGACAAGGTTTACCAAAACTCATTGCCACTGCTTGCTTTGAAATGGTCCACTCAGCGAGCCTTTCGTTTGCCTTATGCCCTATGTTGACTGATGGTGCAATTGAAGCATTGCTCACAGCTGCAAGCCCAGAACTCCAAGAGAAATTTGTTCCTCAGATGATTTCTGGTGAGTGGACAGGCTCGATGTGTCTCACTGAACCACAGGCGGGCTCAGATCTCTCAATGGTGCGTACAAAAGCTGTTCCAGAGGGAAATGGCGTCTATAAGATTTTTGGCACAAAGATTTACATCACGTATGGCGAACACGACATGGCAAAGAATATTGCTCATTTAGTGTTGGCAAGAACTCCAGATGCCCCAGAGGGCGTTAAAGGTATTTCATTATTTGTAGTACCAAAGTTCTTAGTAAATAGTGATGGTTCCTTAGGTGAGCGCAACGATGTGTATTGCGTATCGATTGAGCATAAGCTAGGAATCAAGGCAAGTCCAACGGCAGTCCTGCAGTTTGGTGATCATGGTGGTGCTACCGGCTATTTGGTTGGTGAAGAAAACCGTGGCTTGGAATATATGTTTGTGATGATGAACGCCGCCCGATTTGCTGTGGGCATGCAAGGCGTTGCAGTAGCTGAGCGCGCATATCAAAAAGCGGTACAGTATGCAAAAGATCGCGTTCAAAGTCGTGACTTAGCGGGCTCAGCTGCTCCTGTTGCGATTATTCATCAGCCGGATGTGAAGCGGATGTTGATGACGATGCGGGCTTATACCGAAGCCTGTCGTGCATTAGCTTATTACGCAGCTGCAGCCTACGATGCGCAACACGCAGCGCCAAATGAAGTGGATCAGAAAGCGAACCAAGCCATCTACGAGTTCTTGGTGCCTATTGTGAAGGGCTTCTCAACAGAGATGTCCATTGAGGTTGCTAGTTTAGGTGTGCAAGTTCATGGCGGTATGGGTTTTATTGAAGAGACGGGTGCCGCACAGCATTATCGTGATGCTCGTATCTTAACAATCTATGAAGGCACTACCGCCATTCAGGCAAATGATCTGGTTGGTAGAAAAACGGTACGTGATGGTGGCGCAATAGCAAAAGTATTGGCTCAGAGAATTGCTCAAACTGAAAAAGATTTAGCGGCTAGCGGCTCTGCTGATGCTAAAGCGGTCCTAAAGCAATTAAGTGCTGGCCGTGCAGCTTTTGAAGCAGCTGTTGCTTATATCTTGACTAATGCAAAGACCGATGTGAAGGCAGTATATGCAGGAAGCTTTGCTTACTTACGTTTGTGTGGATTAGTTCTTGGGGCATGGCAAATGGCTAGAGCTCTTTTAGCAGCGGAGCGTTTGCGTGATAGTGATCCCAGTTTCTACGATGCCAAGATTGCTACTGCACGATTCTTTGCTGAAAATTTATTACCACAAGCGCAGGCTTTAGCTACCTCGATTATTGAAAGTGGCCACTCTACTAATGCATTGGAGTTAGAGCAGTTTTAGAGCAATCTTTTTATCTAGAAATTTAGGCAATCTAAAAGCTATCTGCAATTACTGGGATAGCTTTTTCGCTTCGTAGATTTGAGAAATAAAAAACTGCTCAAAGGAAATGGCCAGGAAGGTCATCATCACACCGGCACCAAGCACCAAAGAGAAAATCACCGTTAAGATCGCTGGCCAGCCAGAGCGTGTCCGTTTATCCTCATCAATTCCAGGATTAAATTGGTCATCCCATTTATCATCCGGGCGCAAACCAAAAGCAATCGTTGTTAACCAACTGGCTTCGACTGCAATAAAGCCAAAAGTGATCAGCACCCATCCAGGAGCCGAGTGAAAGTGGGCCGCCTTTAGTAAGCCCCACCCTGCAATACCACCAAGCAATGCAATCAATTGAATCCAGGCCCAAAAAGACTTGAGACCTTGTAAGTAAAAGCAATTTAGACCCGTACCAGGAAAGAATAAGCCAAGCGCGCAAAAAAGGAGTTTTGAGTTTTTCATGAATCTTTCAGGAGCCAAATCATTTTCTTATTTACTCGTAACACTTCGTTGTGTAAAGCTCAATACTTCACGGTCAGTACCTATCATGAGTAATTGATCGCCATTGCGCACAATATTACGGTAGTCATTGAGTTCATATAGAAAATCATTTTCGAGTTCCATGCGCGCAGGGGAGCATGACATTTTTGTGCTCGTAATTTGTTTAAAGGTAAAACCTTTTGCATCTTCATCTAGGCTGGCTGTAAAGCGATTGCATCCTGTAGAGCCGCTCACCCGATCACCCTTGCTATCAAAAGTGATTTGAATCGGATTGCTGTTCTCGCCTTGGGGGATCTGGCGCGTACGAACTTCCCCATTGGCATTTGGAGGAAGATTCCATCGGGTTAATTCCCATTTGGTATTTCTCAACTCACTGCTTGGTGGGCTGGTTTTTGCGCCGCAAGGGGGGATGACATTGGCGCAAGCTGTCAAAAGAGACAAAGTTAGGCAAGAAATCGTTATTAATAGGCTATTTAAGCTACTTCTGGAGGGGGTAGAAAGCACTATTTTATCAGCCATTTTTTATAAGTTATTGATTTATATGTGTATTTTATATCTCGGAATTTTCTATTCTAAAGGCTTAAACACTTAAATAGGTGGAAGAAGTAGGGGTTTTCGTCTAGAATATGACGTTTTCCGCTCTACCTTGCATTTGCTTGGCGAGTTGGAGCCCAAGATTTTTTGTAGAAATTTCATTGGGCTGTACTCAACCTGTTTTCATTTTAGATTTTAAGGAATAAGTATGGTCGTCATTCGACTGGCACGCGGCGGTTCTAAGAAGCGCCCTTTTTACAGCATCGTTGCTACTGATAAACGCAACCGTCGTGACTCGAACTTTATCGAGCGCATTGGTTATTTCAATCCACAAGCAGCTGAATCTGAGCAAGCCATGCGCATTGCTCAAGATCGTTTGACTTATTGGACTGGCGTTGGCGCACAAGTATCTCCAACGGTTGTTCGTTTAATCAAAAACAATCCTGCTGTCTAAATATTGTTTAACTAAAAATTTCATCTTTGCGATGGAATTTTTAGAAGCAGGATTTAGCAGTAGTTCTATTTCGGAAAAATAAGGTGGCTTTCAAATGAGTACACCTTTCCTAAATGATTTGATTGAACTTGGCGCCATCTCTGAGGCGCAAGGATTACAGGGTCAAGTGAAGGTAAGGCCTCACTCAAATGAACCTGTAGCACTTTTATCTTCTAAAGCAGTTTGGCTATCTCTCATCCCGCGTAGGGCTGCTGGTGTTGCTGCCTCTACTGAGCAGGCTTCTTTGACGCAATACAAAGTCAAGAGTGCAAAGATGCATAGCGGCAATGTCCTGATGACATTGGATGGCGTGACTGATCGTGATCAAGCCTTGGCACTCAAAGGCGCTCGTATCTTGGTAGCGCGCGACGCATTTCCAAAAGCAGAAAGTGACTCTTATTATTGGATTGACCTCATAGGTTGCCAAGCGATCAATTTACAAAATGAGACGCTAGGCGAAGTAATCGATATCACTGAAAATGGTGCACATGGTGTGATTGCTATAGGCGATACCTCTACTAAAGAAATTCAATATCTTGTACCCTTTGTAAAAGAAGTGGTGCAAAACGTCGACTTGCCAAATAAAGTGATTACGCTTGATTGGCAATCAGACTGGCAATAAACCAGATAATGAAATATGCGCTTTGATGTCGTGACCTTATTTCCAGAGATGTTCTCTGCACTCACGCAGTGGGGTGTTACTGGCCGCGCTTGCGAGCAATCCTTGGCGAGTGTCCATTTATGGAATCCACGGGATTTTTGTTCGGATGCACGTAAGACAGTGGACGATCGCGCTTATGGTGGGGGTCCAGGCATGGTCATGATGGTCAAGCCCTTAGAAGATACTGTTGCCGGCATTAAAGCAGCTCATCAAGCGGCAAATATCAAAAGTGGTCCAATTTGCCTCTTGGCACCCCAGGGTGAGCGTTTTTCTCAAAAGATTGCTACGGACATTCTCAGTTACGGTAATTTAAGCTTCATCTGTGGTCGCTATGAGGCTATTGACCAACGATTTGTGGATCGAAGTGTGGATATTTCGCTCTCTATCGGAGATTTTGTACTTTCTGGCGGTGAAATACCCGCTATGGCCATGATGGATGCGGTTATTCGCCTTATTCCAGGGGCTCTAGGGGATGGCGAATCTGCTGCCCAGGATAGCTTTATGAATGGCCTTTTGGACTATCCACACTACACTCGTCCTGAAATATATGAAAATTTATCCGTCCCAGACGTGCTTTTAGGTGGACATCACGCTAAAATAGCGGATTGGCGTCGGCAGAAGTCTCTAGAGTTGACGTTAAGGCTAAGGCCGGACTTAATTGAATCGGCAAGAGCCAATGGGTTGCTAACCCGAGAAGATGAACAATTTCTTCGCACACTGTAAATACTGTTAGTACTACTCAGTGGTGATTTAAAGGTTTAGTTTTTGGTTTAGTGAAATGGTTTTAACTGCATCCTCTGTTAGGTCCGTTGATTAAGATCTCGGGATTAAACGCTAACAAGATGTTTAAGGATTAAAAATGAATTTGATAGAAAAAATTGAGCAAGAAGAAATTGCTCGCTTAACTGCTAACAAAACTTTGCCAAGCTTTGCCCCTGGCGATACAGTTGTTGTTAGCGTGAACGTTGTTGAAGGTACACGTAAGCGTGCCCAGGCCTTTGAAGGCGTTGTGATTGCTAAGCGTAATCGCGGACTCAATTCCAGCTTTATTGTGCGTAAGATTTCTTCCGGTGAAGGCGTTGAGCGGACTTTCCAAACCTATTCACCATTGATCGCTAGCGTTGAAGTAAAGCGTCGTGGTGATGTACGTCGTGCTAAGTTGTACTACTTGCGTGATCGTTCTGGTAAGTCAGCGCGTATCAAAGAGAAGTTACAAGCACGCACCAAAGCAGTAGCGGCTCCAGCTGCCGAATAATTCGCTTCGCTGCAGACAAATAAAGGCGGCTTAGGTCGCCTTTTTTGTTACCTTAGAATATCTCTATGACCAAGATCTCAAAGCCTGAAGAAGATGCGATAAATGTCGCAGCGCCACCTGGTTTTAATGCTCGAGCAGTACCTATACATGCGGTTTGTGATGATCAGGTAAAAGTATCACTCCTTTCTTTACAGGCAAATGCGTTGCGAGGACGCTTTCAGAATCCTCCGGTTTGGCAGCCAGAAATTACTGATGAGAATCGCCAGGTAATTGCCTCTAATATTATTGCCAAGCGTCAAGCTGCGGGAAAGGTAACGCAAGCAGCAGTATTGGTGCCCTTATTGCAGAAGGAAGAGGGTTTAGCGGTTTTATTAACCCAAAGAACAAATCATTTGCGCGATCATGCCGGTCAGATTAGTTTCCCAGGAGGCAGGATGGATCCTCAGGATAGCGGCCCCAATGACACTGCTTTGCGTGAGAGCGAAGAAGAAATTGGGTTGGATCGAAATCGAGTTGAGATTATTGGACATATGCCTCAATACCTGACAGTTTCTGGATATAGTGTGACCCCGGTGATTGGGTTGGTCCAAGCTCAGGCAGAATATGTTCTAGACGAGTTTGAAGTGGCAGATGTCTTTGAGGTACCTCTGGAGTTTTTGATGAATCCAGCAAACCATCAAGTAAGAATGTGGCAAAGCGAGCAGGGCAGCCGCCGTTTTTATGCCATGCCTTACGAGAATCGCTTCATTTGGGGCGCTACTGCCGGAATGTTACGTAACCTTTATCATCTACTAAAAGTATGACTTTCTTTTCTATTCTCTTCGCCCTCATTGCTGAGCAATATCGCCCAGTAACCTCTAGCCATTGGATTGCTCGTATAAGTGCTCGCTGGTTAGATTGGGTTGCCGGTGAATTTGGTGGCAAGACGGATGCTGGGGCAAGCCCAGTGGGTGCTCGCATGGCTTGCTTGGTAGCATTCATTCTCCCTACCTTTTTGGTATTTGTAATTTATGTTGTTTGCATGGTGACTTACCCAATCTTGGGTTTCATCTGGAACATCATCATTGCGTATCTCTTCTTTGGGTTTCGTCAATTCAGTCATTCATTTACTTTGGTTCATGAAGCTATTGAAAGCCACGACCTACTAGCAGCACGTGCTGCGCTAGGGGAGTGGTATGGTCCAGAGTTAGATACCTCTCAATTAACTGAGACAGAGGTAATTTCATTAGCCTTAGAGCGTGCGATCATTGGATCTCATCGCCATGTCTTTGGCGTACTCTTCTGGTTCTTAATGCCAATGGGTCCTGCGGGCGTTGTTCTTTATCGCTTAGCCGATATTGCTGCGCAGCGCTGGTCTGAGCGTGGAGACTTTAACTTGAGTGAAGCGGCACGCCATTTCTTCTATGTACTCGATTGGATTCCGGCGCGCATCACTGCGATGGGCTTTGCGATTGTTGGTAACTTTGAAGGCGCTGCCTATGGCTGGCGCTACCTTATTCAGAAATGGCCAGACTCTTTATCTAGCGTAATCTTGGCATCTGGTAGTGGTGCGCTTGGCGTGCGCTTAGGCGAACCTTTAAGTGAGCCTGATAGTGATGAGGCCTTGCGGATGGCAGAAGCCGGTGAGCCTTTAATCTATGAAGTAGGTATGGAGCCTACCGAGCGGACGATGCGTTCAGCAGTGGGCTTAGTATGGCGCTTAGTTATCGCTTGGATGGCTTTGTTGCTAATGCTGACCATCGCTGTTTGGCTTGGGTAATCCCTTGTAATTGCGTATCCGCAGTTTTTGAATCCGAACGCAGTTGTCTAAATAGCGCTAGTCTTTCTGGCGCTATTTCATTTCTTTCAACTGCTTCGCGCACTGCACAGTCAGGTTCAGCCTGATGAGCGCAATTATGAAAACGGCATTTACCTAAGAGGTCTTTAAATTCTCTAAAGGCATGTTGTAGCTCGCTGACTGACATATGAGCCAAACCAAATTCCTGAAATCCTGGTGAATCAATCAGAGCACCCAATTTGCCATCGGCATCTCTACCCCACGATTCTGGTAACTCAAAATAGCGACAAGCAGTAGTAGTGTGTTTTCCCGTATCCAGTCGGACTGAATATTCTTGGGTCAGCGCTGCAGCATTCGGTACCCAGGCATTGAGTAAGCTGGATTTACCCATGCCCGATTGACCAACAAAAACCGAGACCTTACCCTGTAGTGCAGGGCGGAGTGCATCTATAGATGCGGCGTCAAATTTAGCGGAGACTTCACTGACTGGATAGCCCATGTGCACATAGGGCTCAATGATTTTTCGAGCATGCGTTAAGTTATCTTTTAGATCGCTTTTATTGAGCAAGATATGCAGACCAATTTGATTGGTTTCAGCAGCAACCACTGCTCTACCTAATAGATCGGGCGAGAAGGCGGGCTGGGTTGCGAGAACAACCAGAATTTGATCGACATTGGAAGCAATCAGTTTGCTTTTAAAGGCATCAGAGCGATAGAGTAAATTTTCTCTTGGCTCAATCTCTAAAATACGCGCCTGATCTACTGAGGTACTTTCAAGCATGAGCTTATCACCCACTGCACCCACATGTTGTTTGGCTGGGGTACTTACTTGAATCAGTTCTTCCCCTAATACTTGATTACCTAGAGCATCTTTTGTAATCCGCTGCGCTAAATAATGTCTTCCATAAGAAGCTGTCAGTAGCGCAATAAACCGTTCCATTGACTTACTTAAATCGTTGCAAATTGGCAATGCGCAATGGTGCTGGAGGATGGGAACTATAAAAAGCGGTATAGATTGGATCAGGTGTTAAGGTCGACGCATTATCTTGGTATAGCTTAACCAGGGCGGAGATTAAATCTTTTGCAGAAGATTTTTCTGCAGCAAAGCCATCGGCTTCGTATTCATGTTTACGTGAAGCCAAGCTCCCTAGTGGCGTGAAGAAAAAACTAAACACAGGCGAGACCAGCATGAACAATGCCAAAGCTAAGCCACCGTTATAGCCATTGAGGTTAGGCATGACACCAAGGTCGGTATAAAACCAGACTTTAGTACTGATCCAACCTAGCAAGGCAAACATGGCAAAGCTGAGGAGAAAGGAAACAAACAAGCGCTTGCGAATATGTTTGCATTTGAAGTGACCTAATTCGTGTGCCAGCACCGCCTCAACTTCGCCAGGGTTTAGTTTTTCGATGAGGGTGTCAAAAAAGACAATGCGTTTTGCTTTGCCCATGCCGGCAAAAAAGGCATTTCCATGGGCGCTACGTTTGCTGCCATCCATCACAAACAATCCTTGACTTGCAAAATCACAACGCTTTAATAAGGCTTCAATTTGGGTTTTAAGCGGACCATCATCTAAGGCAACAAACTTATTAAAGAGTGGCGCTATCAGGGTTGGAAAAATCCATTGCATCAGCAGACTAAATGCTGTGAGAACGCCCCATGCCCAAAGCCACCACAGATCTCCTGCTTTAGCCATTAAAGAGAGAATGATCCATAGCAAGGGAATACCAATCGCCCCACCAATGCCAATGCCCTTGAACATATCGCTAAAGAATAATTTTTTAGTCATCCGATTAAAGCCAAAGCGCTCTTCAAGATGGAATTGTTTGTACCAAGAGAAGGGAATGTCAACGATTCCAGAGATGATGACAATCGAGGCTAGCAAAGCAATTTGCTGAGGGATGCCATCACCTAATAGTTGCAATAAAGCAATATTAAGAATTTGTAAGCCACCCAATAAGGTGAAGCCAATTAAAATAATGGCACTAACCCCATTTTCTAAAATGCCTAACCGTAATTTGGCAATCGTGTAATCTGCGGCTTTTTGATGTTCCGCTAAAGTTACTTTTTGTGCAAATTCAGCTGGCACGCTGTCTCGATGTCGTGCGACAAAGCGAATTTGGCGTTGGGAAAGCCAATGGCGTAAGCCAAAGCTAGCGATAAAAGCGATTAGAAAAACAATTGTGAATGTCATGAGATCATTATAGATATGAGCGAACAAACTAACACGACGCAGTCTCCATCAGCAAAGGTGGCGCCTGCCAATGAGCACCTGATATGGGTGGATATGGAAATGTCAGGTTTAAACCCTGAATCTGAGCGTATTTTGGAGATTGCCATCATTGTTACTGACGCGCACCTCAATACCATTGCTACTGCCCCGGTTTGGGTAGTGCATCAAGAGGAGGCCCTTTTAGATGCGATGGATGCTTGGAATAAAGGCACTCATGGGCGCTCGGGTCTGATTGATAAGGTAAAAGCATCGACACAGGATGAGGCTACTGTCGAGGCTGAATGTATTGCCTTTTTAAAGCAATATATAAAGGCGGGAATTGCGCCGATGTGCGGTAACACGATTGGTCAAGATAGGCGCTTCATGGCTAAGTACATGCCAAAGTTAGAGGCATACTTTCATTATCGAAATATCGATGTCTCTACTTTAAAAGAGTTATGCAAACGTTGGCATCCAGAATTAGTGAAAGGCTTCACTAAAAATCAGGCTCATACGGCTTTGGCTGATATTGAAGAATCGATTGAAGAGCTAAAGTACTATCGCGAGAAATTTATTGTCCCTCTACCGGAGTAAAATCCACCTTATTTTTTGATGGCGCTTTTGGGTCTAAAGGCTTTAATTATTGCCTCGTCAGTCTCAATGTACGGGCCGCCGATTAAATCGATACAGTAGGGAACAGCGGCAAAGATTCCTGGGACGAGCGATTTTCCCTCGGCATCTTTGAGGCCTTCTAGTGTTTCTGCAATTGCTTTAGGTTGACCTGGCAAATTCATCACCAAGGCTGCATGACCATCAATTTCACGAAGAACAGCGGTTTGACGAGATAGTATTGCTGTAGGTACGAAATGAAGACTAATTT
>Ga0194047_10001129_pt1 | contig 16751 bp, 13 predicted proteins | sample JunL225m_MetaG_2_FD_160070 | JGI IMG/M metagenome (GOLD analysis project Ga0194047, IMG submission 160070) | Anoxic zone freshwater microbial communities from boreal shield lake in IISD Experimental Lakes Area, Ontario, Canada - Jun2016-L221-5m | ecosystem: Environmental > Aquatic > Freshwater... | reverse complement strand
CCATAAAAATGACAATGCGAATCGATAAAGCCCGGGTAGATGGCTTTCCCCTGAGCATCCATCGTTTCCTTTGCTTCGTATTTTGTTTCTATTTCGGTATTACTTCCAATAGCGATAAACTTTCCATCTTTTACAGCAAAGCTTTCTGCAGTCGAAAACAAAGAATCGACCGTGTAAACAACAGCATTGCGAACAATCAAATCGGCTTTCTGTTTCTGGGAGCAGGAAGAAAGAATGAATGCAAGAATGCTAAAGACTGAAAATGTGGAGAGGAATTTCATCAATAAGTAATATATAAAATAAACCCTGTCGTGGTGTTGAGTCACGACAAAGAAGTTAATTATTCTTTTCGAAAGGTTGTAGTAGCGTTTGCCTGAACACTTGGAGTAATAATGATATCGTTGATATTAACATGTGGTGGTCTAGAAGCACACCAGTAAATGGTTTCAGCAATATCTTCAGGTGTTAACGGCTTAATGCCGATGTAGGGCTTTTTAGCACGTTCTTCGTCACCTTTAAATCGAACCACCGAAAACTCTGTTTCCACCATGCCCGGATTGATAGCCGTCACTTTTATGTTGTAAGGCAACATATCAATGCGCATACTTTTGCTAAGTGCATCCACCGCATGTTTGGTGGCGCAATACACATTTCCGTTAGCATATACTTCTTTGCCAGCAATGGAACCTATATTAATGATATGCCCCGAACCATTACTAATCATTATCGGAGCGAGATGTCGGGTGATGTACAACAAACCTTTGATATTAGTATCTATCATTCGTTCCCAATCGTCCAATACACCATCCTGAATGGTTCCTAATCCAACAGCAAGTCCGGCATTATTCACCAACACATCCACTTTTTTCCAATCTCCCGAAAGCGATTGAATGGCCTTTTCCACTTCTTTATTATTTCGCACATCAAAATTTAAAGTCAGCACATCCACTTTAAAAGTTGATTTCAATTGTGCCGCAAGTTCGTCCAAACGTTCTTTTCTTCTTCCTGTGATTACGATGTTGTAACCATTTTTTGCAAGCAGCTCAGCTGTCGCTTTTCCAATACCGGCTGTTGCTCCGGTGATAAATGCAATCATGTTTATTTATTTTGTTCTATTAAGTTTACTATTTTTTCTGCTATAACTAAAGTAGATGATCAAGCCTGTCATTAACCAAATGCCGAAACCAATCCAGTTGGAAAGGCCCAATTCGGCCATCATATAGAGGCAACTCACCAAACCTAACAAAGGAATGAGTGATAAGTTTTGGCGATACGTCCACACGGCAAGTCCGAACGAGATGAAGATAAAAATCCACATCGGGATTTTATGTTTAAACAATCGAAAGCCCGATTCGTATTTCTGATTTTCAGCAACAGGAAAAGACTCAATTGCTGATGCATATTTTGTTTCATCCAGATTACTCAGATACGTTTCCAAATCGTTTTCGCTTTTAGCGAATTCAGCACTATCATTACCCACAATTTGTTTTTTAATTTCTCCAATTTGATTTTCTTTTAGTGAAGTTACAAAAGAAGTAGAATTAATAATTGCCTTTTTATTGGTGATAAAATCAATACTTGCTTCCCGGTTGTATACAAATGAAAGGATGATGGTTAATACAATAAGTCCCGGCATGATGTACTTTGCATTGATATAAGGTGTTTTGAACTTGCCGCGAGGAATATCAGTTTTGTTTTGCAAAACCAACACACCGGCACATACAAGCACAAAAGCAAATAAAGTTCCGATGCTACATAAATCGGTAACCATCGTTAAGTTTAAAAACAATGCAGGAACAGCAACCACGAAACCTGTAACGATTGTTGCAAACGATGGCGTTTTGAATTTAGGGTGTACCCTCGAAAATGCTTTTGGCAATAAACCATCGCGGCTCATACTCATCCAGATTCGTGGTTGCCCCATTTGAAAAACAAGTAAAACACTGGCCATGGCAATAACGGCACTCACAGCAATGATTCCCGACATCCATTTCAAATCCAGTTTCTGAAACACAAAGGAAAGAGGGTCGCCAACACTAAGCTGGTCGTATTTTACCATGCCTGTAAGAATTAAAGCAATGATGATGTAAAGAACGGTACAAATAATAATGGCCCACATCATTCCCCTTGGCAAATCTCGTTGAGGATCCTTACACTCTTCGGCTGTAGTAGAAATAGCATCAAACCCGATGTAGGCAAAAAACACAGCGGATACACCTTTTAATATACCTGTCAAACCATTCGGAGCAAAAGGATGCCAGTTTTTGGTATCCACATAAAACACTCCAACAGCAATCACTAAAAGAATAATACAAAGCTTTACAACAACCATTAAGTTGGATGCATTCTTCGACTCTTTCATACCTCTGTAAACAAGAGCAGTGATAAGTATAATAATAAACAAGGCCGGTAAATCGGCTATGAAATGTAACGAACCAATGGCCGGTGATGTTGTCCAGGCGGTGTAAGCGGCTTGTAATCCGGCATCCAAATTTTCGAATGTCTTACCACTTTGAAGCAGAGCAGTAGCCTGATGAAAACCGTTGGAAGCAGTTAAATAATCCATTTGAATCCATTGTGGCAGATGTAATCCCTGACTATCGAGCAAACCTGTAAAGTAATCGCTCCACGAAATAGCAACAGTTATATTTCCGATGGCATATTCCATAATCAAAGCCCATCCAATAATCCAAGCGATTAACTCACCGAAAGCAACGTAAGAATAAGTGTATGCACTGCCCGACACGGGAACCATGGAGGCAAACTCTGCATAAGCAAAAGCAGCAAATCCACAAGCAATAGCAGTAAAAAGAAAAAGAAAAATAACAGCTGGCCCTCCGTCAGAACTTGCTTTTCCAATGGTACTAAATATCCCCGCACCAATAATAGCTGCTATACCAAATGCCGTAAGGTCGCGTACACCAAGGTGTTTGCCCAATGGAGCATGACCACCTTCATCTTCACTTTTATTAGCTTGTTTTAGTATATCGTGAACCGATTTTTTACGGAACAATGAATCAAAATTCATGGTTTAGTTTTTAATTAGGAAAACAAATGTAAATAATTTATTGACTAAGCAATTTCTTCATAAAAGGAAAGCCTTTGAGCATTTTGTCCTTATCCAGAATAAATAAAAAGCTGATGAGAAGAAATGGAAGTGCCGGCACTTTGTAGCGAGCAATTGCTCCTATAACAGGTGTGGTTTCTCCAATAATAACAAACTGAATAATAACAAACGAAACACAAAATAGAACATATTCCCAATGGACGGTTGATAAAGGTTTGTGATATACAATGCAGAGTAGAATGAAAAGTAGGATGATAATGTTTTCACCCCCAGCTAAAAGCATCAACGGTGATTTCACTTCCCATGGATAAGGTCGGAAGAAAGTGTTCAATAGAGCCTTGGGACTGTTTTTTACAAGTGAAGAAAGTGTTGGCTCAAGTGTGTCAATCACAATCATGCTTCCTGCAATTGGAATTGGTTTGTGATAAGCATCAGTAAAATTTCCTTGTGCTAGTTGTTTAAATTCTATTTGCTTTTGAGACAAGGTCACCAAAGGGTTTTGAACAGATGTGAATCGGTCGATATTTAAACCTACTAGCGCGATTACAAAAACGATAAGCAGATATTTTAAAACTGATTTTGAATTGCCTGACTTGTTAGTCCAGATTAATAACAAAAGGCTTGGAACGATAGCTAGCCAAACGTAGAACTTTGAAAGGGCAAGTAATAGTGCCATTACGAAGCAAATCACTATTGCTTTTGCATTGAACAGCCGATTGGTGTAATGTATTACTAAGCCTAATGCAAATAAGATAAGTCCTTCTTTTAGCACACCCGAGCCCCAGAAAAGTACCGAAGGGAGTAGATAAACAGCAAACAACAATTCCTGCTTTTTATCTTTAAGAACAGCAAAAAATGTGCGGTAAATACCAGTAAGGCCTACGAATGAAAGGAAACAGATAAATACAGTATGGACATTGTAATAACCAAGTGAGAAAATTCGCACGAATGCATTGAATCGAATGATGGTGTGGCTGTCGTTATAAATGCTGCCGTCAATCTTACGTGCCCAATAATTCATTTGTTCGTAGTAAGGCTGAAATTCTGGAGTATTGTTATAAATACCCAATAACATACGGAAGAAGTGTTGTGGATGTTGCTTTAATGAGTTGAAGATAATTTTGCTGTCGTCAAAGTACTTATAAATATCAGCGGTGGAACGGTCGGTGTAATAAAAAGTATAGATAGCCCACAACATCACACCGAATAAAATTTTCAATACAAAAAGCACGGAAAGAGTGCGTTTAGAGATACCTTCTATTTCGAAGAACTTCATTCGATGAATAATGAAGATAAAAAATAAAGTATAAGTTGTGGTGAGTAGTAATTCCAACAATATTATGGTATAAATTTCGGCAAAGATAGTATTTTGATTTTCTTTGTATGAATTATCAACGAATACAGGATTTGAATGTTAATGCAAGTGTTTTCATCCCGATTATAACCACACTGAATGAACAAAAATTCTTGGAATGTTGATACAAATCATCCGTTCATTGATAGATGTCATTTTATGTAAGGTACAAAAAGTTGCACTTTTGGTAAAAATTTCATTTTAATGGAGAGATGGATGTTTAATAAATTAAAAATAAATTTTGCGCCCCAAATTTATTTCGTACTTCAATATTTCTCGGCTTCAAACACTTGATGAATGGAGAAAAAAGCGAAATATGAAAGTTTAGAGGATAGGTTGCAGCCACTTTTGAAAGAACTTGATTGGAAAGATGCATTGAAAGCCCTTTTTATGCACGACTATGAACAAGGGTTTTCTAAAACCGAATTATTGATTCAATATCGCGACATCATTGATTTTGTGAGACGGGTATTCAATTCAGATTTCGATATGTTCGTTAGAGCGAAGCAATTGAGGAAACAAAATCTGGAGGCTTCAGTTGAAATAGCTTTTTGGAAACTGGTTAACAGTAAAGGACATATTGCATCTTTTTCAATAATGCGAAATGCAATACCTGACTTGAATATTAAATTATATGATGAACTTCGTGGAGTTGGATTATCGAAAGGATGCCTTTCTTATAGTGATTATGTACTAAAGAGAAATAAGGAGATTAAAGACAAAGAAACGCGTGAAGCACTTATAAAACAGGCCGAAAAACTTAACTTGGAAACTAATCTTGATACAAAGTCAAATACTGAAATTCGGTTGCTCATAACTCACAAAAAAAAGCAGATTGTTAAGGATGCTTTGTATCAGGAATTCAAAAAAATTGTGATTGAAAAAGGTTTTATTCCTGATAGAAAAGATCTTAAAAATTTGGAAGATTTTGATAAAATTCAAACTTACAAATGGATGACCCAAGCAGCAAAAAGCGAAGGGTTCAAAATGAATCAAGAATTTGAGCACGAAAATAAAGTTATAGAAAGACGAAAAGAGCTGCTAGAATTCTTAAAACAAAAAGCACAGGAGTTGGGTCATACACCACTTTCATCCGAGTTGATTAAAGATGGAAAATTGATAGCGAGTAAATACTATCTTTGTTTTGGTAAAATATCAAACGCCTATTTCGAAGCAGGATTGGAACCTCCTGCAAAAAGTTTAATGCCGCAAACAGTGGATATTGTATATGCTAATTTGCTGGAAGCTTTTGCTTCAGGAATGTTAATGGATGAAATGGAAAGACGATTTAATATGGCTCCTTCACGCATTCGAAAAGTCCTTGGCAAACGACCTGGCCTCTTTATGAAAGCGATTGAGAAACGAGAAAATAACCTGAAACATAAGCAGGATTATTCCGCTTCTTAATACTACTAAATTATTAATAATTCATTTTTAATATTAATATCATCCAACAAGCTTAGGAACCAATAGATTTCCTACTTAACACTATTTAACACAAACCACAACTTGTATTTAGTGTCGAATAATTTTGTGAAACATTTTTATTAACTACATTTGCCATCCTAAAAATAAAAAATCAATAAAAGAAATATGAATAAGTACATTTCAAAATTAATTGTTTTACCAATCACTTTAATGGTTGCAAATGTGGTCGTAGCTCAAACCAATAAAGATGCTACACTAATGACTATAGCGGGCTCGAAAGTAACTGTTGCCGAATTTGAATCTGTTTATCACAAAAACAATACAAAAGAAACAACTAATGATAATAAGTCATTGAACGATTATGTTGATTTATTTGTGAATTTCAAGTTGAAAGTGAAGGAAGCTGAGGAAATGGGGCTTGACACCGCAAAATCTTTTAAAGACGAACTTAGCGGTTACCGCAAGCAATTATCTCAACCATATCTAACTGATAAGGACGTAAATGAGAAATTACTTTCAGAAACTTACAATCGTTTGAAAGAAGATATTCGTGCATCACATATTCTTGTTAAAGTGGCTGAAAATGCTTTACCTAAAGATACTTTGGATGCATACAACAAAATAATGAAAATACGAGCACGAATCGTGAAAGGAGAAGATTTCAATAAAGTTGCAGCAGAAAAAGGTATTTCAGATGATCCATCAGCTAAGGATAATGGAGGAGACCTTGGATACTTCACGGCATTACAAATGGTTTATCCTTTCGAAACAGCGGCTTACAGTACTAAAGTTGGTCAAGTGTCTAATCCTGTGCGTACTCGCTTTGGATATCACATCATCAAGGTAGTCGATCGCAGACCAGCACAAGGAGAAGTGCTTGTTGCTCACATTATGATTAAAACACCTCCTAATATGAAAGAAGAAGATTCTTTGAACACTTACAAAAAGGCTCAAGAGATTTATGAGAAACTTAAAGCTGGTACCGATAAATTTGATGATTTAGCACAACAATTTTCTGATGACAAAGCATCTGCAAAAAAAGGAGGAGAGTTGCCTTGGTTTGGTACATACAAGATGCCACCTGAATTTGAAAAAGCTTCATTTGCCTTGAAAAATAAGGGAGATATGAGCGATATAGTACGTACTAAATACGGATGGCACATCATCAAATTGAAAGATAAGAGAGGGTTGGCTTCATTTGATGAAATGAAAAGCGAATTGAAAGTTAAAGTGACAAAGGATTCTAGATCCCAGATAGGACGAGAGTCTTTGATTGCGAAAATTAAGACAGAATACAAATTTAAAGAAGTGTTAAAGGCTCGTGACGAATTCTACAAAGTGATGGATACTTCATTGTTCGAAGGCAAGTGGGACATAACAAAAGCAAAAGCCTTGAACAAACTTATGTTCTCTCTAAATGATAAAAATTACACTCAAACCGACTTTGCAACTTATATTTCAAACCACCAAAGTAAACGTTCAAAAGCAGATTACAAAATGGTGGTAGATGGATTGTATAAACAATTTGTGGATGAAACTGTAATTGCTTATGAAGAAACAAGATTAGATACAAAATACCCTGATTTCAAATCGTTGATGCAAGAATATCGTGATGGTATACTTTTGTTTGAGCTTACTGACCAAAAGGTATGGAGCAAAGCTGTTAAGGATACATCTGGATCAAAAGCGTTTTATGAAAAGAACAAAACAAATTACATGTACGAAGAGCGTGCTGATGCTACCGTTTATGCTTGCAATGATGAAAAAGTTGCAAAACAAGTTCACGATTTGATGAAAAAGAAAAAAACAGAAAAGGATATTGTTGCAGTTATTAATAAGGATTCGCAATTGAATCTTCAATCCGAAAGTAAAATATTTGTGAAAAGTGAAAATGAGTATGTGGACAAAAATTGGAATCCTGGAACATCTGCAGATATCAAAAGCGATAAAGATAAAAAGGTATACATCGTTGTTACTAATAAGCTTATCAAGCCAGAACCAAAAGCATATCAAGATGCCAAAGGAATGGTCACTGCTGATTATCAAAATTATCTTGAAAAAGAATGGATAGCTTCTTTGAAAACGAAATATCCTGTTACTATTGATAAAGCAGTGCTTTCAACAGTAAAATAATTTTGATAAAAAATCATTTTAAAGTTTATGCCGATTCTTTCGTCATAAACTTTTTTAGTTTTTATAACCATATTTATTGAAAAAAATCACTCAGAATATTCTCCTGCTTCTTCTTGTTAATGCATGTTCTAGCAATGCCAACAAAGAAGATCATCGTGTTCCAATTGCGCGTGCAGGTGCCGCATATCTCTACGAAAATGATATTGAAAACATCGTACCAAAAGGCACTCCATCCAAAGATAGTCTTGAATTGCTAAAAAAATATATCGATAATTGGATGCATGATGCATTGGTTGTTCAGAAAGCAGAAAATAATTTGACTGACGAACAAAAGAATGTGGAGAAACAATTACAGGACTATCGTAATTCGTTAATTACCTATGCTTACGAGAAAGAACTTGTAAAACAAAAGTTAGATACCTTAGTAGATATTCAAGAAATCGAAAAATACTATGCCGCCAATCAAGCCGATTTCCAATTGAAGGATAATATTATCAAAGTCATTTACGTTAAAGTAAATAAAAAGGCTCCAAACATTGCAAAGTTACGTATGCTTTATAAATCAGAAAACATCAAAGACCGCGAACAACTTGCTGGATATTGTCATCAGTTTGCCGAGAATTTCTTTTTAGACGACAACTCTTGGTTGTTATTTGATGATTTGTTGAAAGAAATACCAATCCAAGCATACAATAAAGAGTTATTTTTGCAAAACAATAGATATGTTGAAGTGAGTGATTCTTCATCAAGTTATTTTTTGAACATCAAAGGATTTAAAATTCGTAACAGTACATCACCATTAAGTTTTGAAAAAGAAAATATTAAAAACATCATTTTAAACAAACGCAAACTTCAGTTGATTTCGAAAATGAAGGAGGATGTATACAACGATGCAGCAAACAATAAAAAAATAGAAATTTACATCAATGATAAAAATAAAAAATAGCCTCACAGCAATACTCGTAATACTTGTAATTGTTGCAAAATCTCAAGCACCCGAAGCAATAATCGATCGTGTGATAGCTGTTGTGGGCTCAAACCCTCTGTTACAATCAGAGTTGGAAACACAGTATCAACAGATGGTAACTCAGCAAGAGCCCGTTAATGCAAACACTCATTGCAAACTTATGGAAGAACTCTTATATCAAAAACTTTTATTAGCCCAAGCTCAAAAAGACAGTTTAAATGTTACTGATGCTCAAGTAGAGCAGGAGATGGATAGAAGGATGCACTTTTATATTCAGCAGTTTGGTTCCGAAGAACGATTCGTTGCTTTCTATGGCAAGTCTGTTGAAGATTTCAAAAACGATTTAAAAGATAATGTCCGTGATTTACTTTTAGCACAACAGATGCAAAGTAAAATCACAAGTGATATTAATGTAACTCCTAACGATGTCAAATCATACTTCAATGAAATACCAAAAGATTCAATACCTTTGATAAATGCAGAGGTTGAAGTTGGTGAAATAGTTAAGAAACCTATAATAACAGCACAAGCAAAAAAAGATGCGAAAGAAAAAATCGAAGGAATTCGCCAACGAATAATGAAAGGTGAAAGTAGTTTTGCGGCTATGGCAGCTCTCTATTCCGAAGACCCAGGTTCTGCTAGTAAAGGCGGATTTTATGAGCACATCCAACGTGGTCAATTTGTTCCTGAATGGGATGCACAGGCTTTCAAAATAAAAAAAGGAGAACTAAGCGAAGTGTTCGAAACCATGTATGGCTATTTTATTATTCAATTAATCGAACGAAGAGGTGATGAAGTTGACGCACGTAGCCTTCTCGTTGCACCCAAGGTCGATGCCTCTGATTTATTAAAAGCTAAAGTAGCCTTAGATTCTATATATGCAAAGCTAGTAGTTGATACCACAACATTTAGCGACATGGCTGCAAAATATTCCGATAGCGAAGAAAGCAAAAACAGTGGAGGATTAATCGTTAATCCCTTAAATGGTTCTAGCCGATTTCAAATGGATGAGCTTGGTCAAATGGACCAGAACGTTGCGTTCGCTATTGATAAGTTGAAAGTCGGTCAATACACCAAACCTATGCCATTTGCCACACGCGATGGTAAACAAGCTTATAGGATATTATACTTAAAAACTCACACATCTCCACATGCTGCAAATTTAATTGATGACTATCAAAAAATTCAAGCCATCGCCTTAGCAAAAAAACAAAACACCGCAATTCAAGCTTGGATCAAAAAGAAATTAGTGGGCACTTACGTTCACATAGCTGACGACTATAAAAAATGCAATTATTCAAACAAGTGGTTGAGCGAAGCCAACAATTAATTTCCTGTTTGTTTTTCATCAATGCTTAATCCGAATAAATATCATTTAATAATAAACATTCAATTAAAGGTTCAAAAAATAAAATACTAAAATATGTATAAATCAGATGTTGAAGCAGTAGATGCTTTTTTGGTAAAATATAAAGAGCTTAGTACTGAAATTGGCAAAGTAATTATTGGGCAAGATGAAGTAGTAAAAGATGTGTTAATTTCTATTTTTAGCAAAGGCCATTGTCTTTTAATTGGCGTACCAGGCTTGGCAAAAACACTATTGGTTAATACCATTGCCGATGTATTAGGGCTTAGTTACAATCGAATTCAGTTTACTCCTGACTTAATGCCATCCGACATCATTGGTTCCGAAATTTTAGGAGACGATCGTCATTTCAAATTCATCAAAGGGCCTTTGTTCGCAAACATTATTCTTGCTGATGAAATAAATAGAACCCCTCCCAAAACTCAAGCAGCCTTGCTCGAAGCAATGCAAGAAAGAAGTATAACCACAGGCGGAAAAAAATACGAATTAGGCAATCCGTTTTTTGTCCTAGCTACTCAAAACCCAATCGAACAAGAAGGAACCTATCCCTTACCCGAAGCGCAATTAGACCGATTCATGTTTAATGTTTGGTTAGATTATCCCTCTTTGGATGATGAAATCACAGTCGTAAAAAACACAACATCCAACAAAAAAGTAGAACTCAAAAAAATACTCACCAATGATGAAATCATCTATTTTCAAGACCTTGTTCGTAAGATTCCAGTAACCGAAAACGTCTTGGAATATGCCGTAAAACTTGCCTCTAAGAGTCGACCTAATACCGAACATGCTGCCGAAATTGCCAACAAATATTTATCATGGGGTGCCGGACCAAGAGCCTCTCAATACTTAATCGTTGGTGCCAAATGCCATGCAATGATAAAAGGAAAATATTCCCCCGACATCGAAGATGTAAAATTTGTTGCTGCCACCATTCTTCGTCATCGAATCGTTCGTAATTACAAAGCCGAAGCCGAAGGAATCTCTGTCGACAAAATCATTAATGAATTATTAAAATAATTATTTTGACCACCATTATTAAGATTTAATCTAAAATTTCATTAAGAACTAACTATTATTATTAATTTCGCATCATTATTAATTTAATTTAAATCTAAAACTACTTTTAAAATGAAAAAAATTTACACATTATTAGTTGCAACATTACTTGTAGTAAACTTAAAATCAAAAGCTCAGGACACATTATTTTATGAAGGATTTCAATTTGTGATGAATTCTTATACCGACACTTCTGGAACCATTCCAACTAACACGGTTGATGCAATGTGCTACAACATAGATATCGACCTCCTTACTCCCCATACAGGCGCTGGATTTAGAAGTCGTCAGTGGTGGCAAACACTTGCCTTCGCGGATGCTGATCTATACACTACTGCAGGATTTCCTGATACTAACATAGTATTCACTTCAAGTTCTTGGTTTGATAACGCCAGCACACCTAGAGCTGATGATTGGTTTATCACAAAGAATCTTCTACTTGGTAATCATGACACACTTTTCTGGAAATCCGCACCATTTCAAACTCCCCGTTATTGTGACGGTTACCAAGTCTTACTTTCTCATACTAGTAATGATATATCCACCTTTACTGACACATTATTTATAGCTGCCGAAATGGCAACAATTACAGGCTCTAACGATTCAACTTTTAGTGGTTACACATTCACACCTCCTAATAAATTTATACATGGCTTTGACAACACTTATACTGAATATCATGCAGTTTCAGATTCAGCAAGATTGAGAGGAGTATTACGTCCGTTTTTTGTTCCCTTAGACAATCATGGTAATCAAAATGTATTTATTGCATTTCGTCACTATTCTTATGATGACAATTTTATCTCAATTGACGATATTCTTGTGCGTGGCGATAGAAATCACCAAGGCATTCACGAATATTCAAATCAATTGTCATTAAGCCTTAGTCCTAATCCATCAACCAACCAATCCATCGTTTCTTATACCTTAAAATCACAATCTTTTGTCAAACTTTCTGTATTCGACATTTCTGGTAAATTAGTATTCACTCAATCAAACGATACTATGACTCAAGGACAACATTCCACCGTTTTAAATACAAGCGAATTTGCTAAAGGATTTTATACCCTTACCATTCAAAGCACTGATGGAATAAGCTCAGTAAAATTAATCGTTCAATAGAACAAACAAAAAAACTAACACCTCAAAAAAGCCTTTCGATTCACTCGAAAGGCTTTTTTATTTATCAAACCACTTGTTTTCAATCCAGCATCAATTCCGGGCATCTATTATTTAACCGCCAGCTCCACGAATCAAATCTCATTAAGTTAAACAATAACTCTGCAAGAGTTAAATAAAGCCCCAATTATATTGGCGGAATCATAACAGAACATCCCCCACCACAGCGACCCAAGTAAAAGGTAGTATACAACGCCTTACTTTTCACTACTCCAAACTTACATTTCACTACTCCCAACTTACATTTCACTACTCGCAACTTACTTTTCACTACTAACGACTTGCTTTTCACTTTTCACGACTTACATTTCACTTCACACGACTTACTTTTCACTACTCCAAAATTGCATTTCACTACTCACGATTTACATTTCACTACTCACGATTTACATTTCACTATTCACGATTTACATTTCACTACTCACAACATGCATTTCACTATTCGCAACTTACATTTCACTACTCACGACTTACACTTCACCAATAACAACTTACATTTTGTTATTAACAATATACTTTTTGATAAATACAACATAATTTTTGATAATTCTTCCCTCAAATTCACTATATCCATCCTATTTTCGAAAACAATTAGTTGATATTCTATTTTATTAAAATTACTTTTTATTTTAATTAAAATATTTCTTACTTTTGTCAACATTATTAACAAAACGAATTCAAACAACATGCTAACATTCGACCTCAAAACAATTTTTAAAGAACGCGCAATCGAAAACCCTTACACCTTTTTAGTCAAAGCAGGCTTATCACCACAATCAGCCACCAAATTGCTAAATAGCCAAACCCGCATTATCCGTTTAGACCACATCGAAATCGTTTGCCAATTACTCAACTGCACACCAAACGACCTAATCATTTGGATGTCCAAAAACGGAACCAACCTCCCCGAAACACATTCCTTAAACAAACTAAAACGAAACAAATTCGACTTCCAACTCCAAGACACCCTAAAAACAATGTCCCTAGAACAGTTAAACGAATTAGCAAACCTAATCAACAAAAAGAAACCAGAATAAATACTGAAACAAGCACACACCAAGAATAATAATTGATGCAGAGTAAAATACTATCAAGAAAACACCATTCTTGATTTAGAAAGTAAAATTTAATTTAAGAATAATATCGAACCCCGAATATTAATTATCCTTGTATTCCGATATAAAATGAAACCGTATTTCAGGATTTTTTTCCTGAGCCATTTGCAAAGCCCAAGCCGATTCAGCTAAAAAAACAGGCTGACCTTCCTTATCCGAAGCAATATGATGTAATTTATCATGAATAAATTCTTCCAACCGTTTTTTATCACTGCAATTTATCCAACAAGCCTTATATAAACTAATATGTTCATAATTACACGAAGCCGAATACTCACTCTTCAATCGATGATGAATCACTTCAAATTGCAAAGCACCCACCGTTCCTAACACCTTCCTATTATCAGTTCTTTTAGTAAAAAGTTGAGCCACACCCTCATCAGTCAATTGTTCAAGTCCCTTGTTAAGCTGTTTAGTTTTTAATGGATCAGTATTCACAACATATTTAAACAATTCAGGCGAAAACTGTGGAATCCCTTTAAAATTCATCTTTTCACCTTCCGTAAGCGTGTCACCAATTTTAAAGTTACTCGAATCATACAAACCGATAATATCACCAGGAAAAGCTTCATCCACCACATTTTTTTCTTGAGCCATAAAAGCAGTCGGGTTCGAAAACTTCATGTTTCTATTATCTCTCACATGAAAATAATTCGTATTACGTTCAAATTTCCCCGAAACAATCCTAAGAAAAGCAATTCTATCGCGATGTTTTGGATCCAAATTAGCATGTATCTTAAAAATAAATCCACTAAAATTCTTGTCCGATGGTTTCACTTCTCTCACATCTGTTGTTCTCCCTCTCGGTGAAGGCGCAATCTTGATAAATGCATCCAGTAATTCTCTCACTCCAAAATTATTCACTGCACTACCAAAAAAAACAGGCGAAACCATCGCTTCCAAATATTCCTCAGTATCGAATTTTGGATAACCAGCCTCAAGTAATTCCACATCATTTCGTAAGTTATTTGCATTATCTTCGCCTATCAACTTATCCAATTTACCATCATTCAAATCGGTTAATTCAATCGAGTTTTCATCCGTTTGTTTTTCTCCCGAATTAAAGATAGTCAAACTCTTTTGATATAAATTGTAAACTCCTTTAAATGTTTTACCCATACTTATGGGCCAACTAAAAGGACGTAAATCTATACGAAGTTCTTTTTCTATTTCATCCAATAAGTCAAACGGATTTTTTCCTTCCCTGTCAAGTTTATTTATAAAAACAATTACAGGAGTATTTCTCATTCGGCAAACTTCAAGTAGTTTACGCGTTTGTGGTTCAACCCCCTTTGCACAATCTATCAGCATGATTACACTATCCACGGCAGTAAGCGTTCGGTAAGTATCCTCAGCAAAATCTTCGTGACCAGGAGTATCCAATAAGTTTATCTTAATTCCCTTGTACTCAAAACCCATTACCGATGTAGCCACCGAAATCCCTCTTTGGCGCTCTATCTCCATAAAGTCGGAAGTAGTATGCTTCTTTATTTTATTCGATTTTACTGCACCCGCAGTTTGTATCGCTCCCCCAAATAACAATAGCTTTTCCGTAAGCGTAGTTTTTCCTGCATCTGGATGAGCAATAATTCCAAACGTTTTTCGCCTATCAATTTCTTCCTGTATGGTCATTCGTGTTAATTTAAAATAGTATAAATCGGAGTCGTTAAAATGATAAAAATAAAAAAACCCTATCGCACTTGCGTGTGAAAGGGTTCTAATAATATGAAAAAATGATTACTGTTTTTTCTCAGAAATACGAGCAGCTTTACCAGTCAATGCTCTTAAATAATATAAGCGAGCTCTACGAACAACACCTACTTTGTTTATTTCAACTTTGTCTATGTATGGAGAATTCACGGGGAACACGCGTTCCACACCTACGTTATTACTCATCTTACGTACAGTAAATGTTTCGGTAGCACCACTACTGTTTCTTTGAATCACAACACCTTGGTACTGTTGAACACGTTCCTTATCACCTTCTTTAATTTTATAATGCACAGTAACCGTATCTCCAGCCTTAAATTTAGGGTGATTAGCCTTTACAGTTAATTGTTCTTCTGCATATTTTAATAATAAACTCATCGTTGTTTTTTTTAATAATTATTACTTTTCCCTAAAAAGGAGTGCAAATATAGCTTTATTATTGAAATGGTCGCTAAAATATATAAAAAATTATTTAAGTAAATCAGGTCGCTTAGCTTTAGTATTTAAAATACTTTGCTCATGACGCCAATCTTCAATCTTTGCAAAGTGTCCAGAAAGCAGCACTTCAGGCACTTTCCATCCATTATACTCTGCCGGTCGAGTATAAACAGGAGGAGCTAACAACCCATCCTGAAATGAATCGGTTAATGCCGATGTTTCATCTGAAATAGCTCCTGGAATAATTCTTATTATACTATCACATATCACAGCAGCGGCTAACTCTCCTCCCGAAAGCACGTAATCACCAATTGAAATCTCCCTTGTAATCAAATAATCTCGTACACGTTGATCAATTCCTTTGTAATGACCACATAAAATAATTAGGTTCTTTCGCGAGGACAGTTTGTTTGAAATTTGTTGAGTCAAGACTTCTCCATCTGGACTAGTGTAAATCACTTCATCATACTCTCGTTCATTTTTCAATGAATGTATACAATTTGCAATAGGCTCAATACTCATCACCATACCCGCTCCTCCTCCAAAGGGGTAGTCATCCACAGATTTTTGTTTATGAGTAGAATAATCTCTCAAATTAATTAGATTTACTTCAACCAATCCTTTCTCTATTGCACGCTTTAGAATGCTATGACTAAATGGGCTTTCAAGAAGTTGAGGTAAAACAGTAATTATGTCTATTCGCATTTATAATATTTATATTACATGTTGAAATATCGAACTGAATAATTTGCATTATTGATTAATAACTTACCCAATTAATAGTTGTCCTCTTTTATTTAATTTATAACATAAAAACAATAATTAAATCATTGCTATCCAATTTTAATGTGTTTAGTTTTCTTAACAACCATTTAAATTTTATTAATATTTCTGTTACTATTATTTGTTGCAATAAAGTTAAAGTTATACCTTAA
>Ga0194047_10001126_pt1 | contig 16773 bp, 10 predicted proteins | sample JunL225m_MetaG_2_FD_160070 | JGI IMG/M metagenome (GOLD analysis project Ga0194047, IMG submission 160070) | Anoxic zone freshwater microbial communities from boreal shield lake in IISD Experimental Lakes Area, Ontario, Canada - Jun2016-L221-5m | ecosystem: Environmental > Aquatic > Freshwater... | reverse complement strand
ATTAATTTCCAATAATAGGTATCATTAATTTATGAACAGCTTCATTTAAAGCTTTTACCCCTTCTTTTTTTATATTTTCATATTTATTCAATTGCTCGTCCGTAAGCGTTTTTAATGCTGTAAAGGTTTCTTTAACTTGTTTGGTTGGCGCTACATATCCTGCAGCTGCAGATTCAAACACACCAGCTACTTTATCATCCAAACGAATAGGGAAGTTTAAAACGTCCTGTCCACTCTTTGCCTTGGTTTGATGCAACGCTTCCTCTATACTAGTTAAGCTTGTTAAAACATCATTGCTTTGCTTTTGGAATATAGAATCCTTCGTTTTCTTTTGTAACCCTTGCACTTGTGAACGAATTTCCTTAATGCCTTTTAAAGTTTTCATGATCGTATTAAAGCAATCTGATACTTCTAATAAAAATTGTTCTTGCGCTTTTAAATCTGCATCAGACACTTTATAATTTGGATCCGCCAAAATTGTAAAGGGTTGCTCCGTCACCGTATTGTCAAGGGTTACTTTTGCAGTGTACTTACCTGGAGCTGCTAATACAGGACTTGTGGAACCATTCCAAAGTATCAAACTAGATTCTGGTTTTTCTATTTCAGTATGGTACATATTCCAAATAAAATTTTGGAATCCCGCTTCGGCGCTTGGTCCGCCTACATCATTTTGATTAAAGGTTTTGATGACTTTCTTTTGATCATCTAATATACTTATCATCACTCTTGAAGAATCAGAAGCGCTGGCGGCTTTCCAATAATTAATAACAACCCCCTTTGGAGGATTTATTCCAACATTAGCAGGCAGCCCCGTTCTTTTGCCACGACCTCTTCTGCCTAGTATTTGAGGTGGAACGCGATAGGTATTGGCAATTGGGAAAACTTCACTTGCAGTGGGTGCAGCTTTGAAATTTTCTACAAATGATAAATCATCTAAAATATAAATACTTCTTCCTTGTGTACCCACGATTAAATTTTGATCTTTGATCAATAAATCAGTGATAGGTGTTACAGGAAGATTTAATTGAAAACGCTCCCAAGATTTTCCATCATTAATAGAAACATACAAACCGAACTCAGTACCTGCAAATAAAACACCCGCCTTTCTTGGACTTGCGACAATTGTTCTTGTGAAATGCAATGGGTTAATTCCATTGGTTATTTTTTCCCATGTTTCTCCATAATCATGGGTTACATACAAGTAAGGAGCAAAATCATCTAATTTATAACGCGTCCCTGCAAAATAAGCAGTGCCTTTTCTTAAAGGATCTACTTCCACTCTATTCCACATCATCCATTGTGGAACATCTTTTGGAGTCACATTTTTCCAATGCGCACCGCCATCCTTACTTACATTTATTAAGCCGTCATCACTTCCAGTCCATAATAAATCTTTTTCTAATGGAGATTCCGCTGCAGTAAAAATGGTGCAATAATATTCTACACTTGTATTGTCTTGTGTGATAGGTCCTCCAGAACTTTTTTGTCTGCTTTTATCATTGGTAGTTAAGTCAGGAGAAATTTGCGACCAACTGGCACCATCATTTTCTGTAGAAAATAAATGATTCCCAGTGGTATACAATTTTTTAGGGTTGTGAGGTGAAAAAAAGATTGGTGCATTCCATTGAAAACGATATTTCTGCACATCGGCGCCCGCACCCATTGGATTGTCTGGCCATACATTTACTACTCTATTCTCGCCCGTCTTGTGGTCATACCTAGTAATTAAACCCCCATAAGAGCCACCATACACTACATCACTATTCAACGGATCTGCCACTATATAACCACTTTCACCGCCAGCAGTTACTTCAAAATCATTCTCTCCAATATAAGCACCATAAGAACTTGATAAAATTCTAAAGGCACTATTGTCCTGTTGAGCACCCAATATTCGATAAGGGAAATGCGTATCTGTACTTAATCGATATACTTGTACAGTGGGTTGATTCATTACAGAACTCCAATTTTTTGTACCATCCAAACTAACTTGCGCTCCACCATCATCACACAAAATCATTCTTTTGCCATTTTTTGGATCTATCCATAAATCATGATGATCTCCATGTTGTGTAGCTACAGAGGCGAAAGTTTTTCCTCCATCACTCGAAACCATAAAATTTACATTAGGACAATAAATTTTATTTTCATCTGCAGGATCAACAAACACTTTGGTATAATACCAAGCACGTTGACGAATATTATTATCACTACTTACCAATTCCCAAGTTTTTCCTGCATTTTCCGACGTATATAAACCGCCGTCTTTATTCTCTATTAAAGCATATAGTTTATCGGTATTTGATTTTGCAACCGCAATGGCCGTAATACCCCATACCCCTTTTGGAAATCCTTTATTGGTTTTAATAGAATTCCATGTTTCTCCGCCATCGGTGCTTTTATATAAACCAGAGCCCTCTCCACCACTTTCCAAACTATAAGGGGTACGAATTAATTGCCAAGTGCCTGCATATAAAATTTCAGGATTGCTAGGGTCTATCACTAAATCACTTGCGCCTGTTTGTTCATTTACATATAATACTTTTTTCCAATTTTGTCCACCATCCAAACTTTTATAAACCCCTCTTGTTTCATTGGGACCAAATAAATGACCCATCACTGCTGCCCAAATAATATCTGGATTTTTTGGATGCACTATAATTCTTACAATATGTCTTGCTTCTTTTAATCCAATATTTTTCCAAGTTTTTCCATCATCAATCGATTTCCACATTCCTCCTAAACCTTCACTCACATTGCCCCTCATGGTGTTTTCTCCTTCTCCTACATATACCACCGATTCATTAGATGGCGCTAAGGCTATAGCACCAATGGTACCACCAAAGAAGCCATCTGAAATGTTTTTCCAATTACTCCCTGCATCAGTTGATTTCCAAACGCCTCCTCCTGTCGAACCCATGTAAAAAGTATTTACATCGGTATATGAACCCACCCCCGCCGCAGCCCTACCACCTCTAAAGGGTCCAATCAATCTAAAATTTTGCGCTTTAACAATGGGATCCTGCGCAATTCCATTAGATTGTTCGGCATTGGCAGCTACTGTTTTTTTCTTTTGAGCATTCACTTTATCTACAGCCACCAAAAAAAACAGGGTTGCAGTAATTAATAAAAACTTTTTCATGCTATTCATTTTTTAATATTTAAATAATAAAATAACGGGCCCTTATATTGATGAAGGGCCCGTTAGCTATTTTATTTTATTGATTCATAATCCTTGAATTTAGCTACGGGTGTAGCCTCCACTAATTTCCTAAAATTGAGCCAATCTTTGGTAAAGAAATCATTTGCTTTTGTAATTACATTTTGAATAGCTACTTCTGCTTCTTGTAATTTCTTTTCTTCTTGCTCTGCAGGCATGGTGTTTTTACCTAAAAGCAACATACTCGCATCTCTAATAATAGAAATAGGGGTAATTACTTCAACCGTACCATAACCCTGCTTCTCTTGCTTTTTACCCATAATGTATTCACGTAAAGCTTTTGATTTTGCAGTAACGTCTTTATGCGCTTTATTTAAAGTATCTAAACCTTTGTCTTTTTTATCCTTCCACTCTGTTTTTAATTGCGCCAACAAAGCGTCTACTTCGTCTAATTGATCTAATGCACTATTAAATTTATCTACACTTGGCTGATGCTTTGCTAACAATTCATCTTGCTTTTTAACGACTTCAGTTCTTTCAGCTAATCTCGCATCATCTTTTACCACTATCCACATAGAGTCTTTTTTATTATTAGCCGTAACCACCACTTTATATTTTCCAGCCAATACATCACGCCCTTTAAATTCTTTTACATCATCTGCATCTGCCACTTCTTCAATCATTCTTCTACCACCCCCTCCACCAGTTTTTGGCATGCCTGCTGCACGATTTCCTTTTTGTTCAAATCCCCAATATTGTCTGTTAAATCCAGAGTCTACTTTAAAAGTTAAGTTTCTAATAACAGAATCTTGCGCATCTTTAATTTGCACTTTTACTTTTTTAATACTATCTATTAAATAAATTGTAAAGGGATATCCTGCAGGGCGATTGGTTCCATCATACATGCCCCAAGTACTCCATTCGTAACTTGAATTTTTATAGGCTGCATTAATAGCAGCATTAGGTGCAGCTATAAAAAAGTTAGTGGCCACTCCTTTATTATGTGCCAACTTACGCAATGGTTTAATATCATCTAGCACCCACATGGCTCTACCAAAAGTAGCAATCGCTAAATCGGCTTCTCTTTCTTGAATGGCAAAATCATAAGTAGAAACAGATGGGTAGCCATTTTTCCATTGCTGAAAACGCTCTCCATTGTCCAAACTTACATACATACCTTGTTCTGTTCCTACAAATAATAAATTAGGTTCCGTAGGATCTTGTATCACAGTTAATGCAAAGCCTGTTACTTTAGCCGTACTTAAAATATTAGTCCAAGTTTTTCCTAAATCGGTCGATCTAAAAATATATGGCGCAAAGTCCCCTTGTCTATAATTATTGGCTACCACAAAAACTTCATTGGCATTGTAAGTAGAAGGTCTAATTTGAGGAACCCATGCGCCCTTTGGTAACCCTGTAATGTTTGCAGTTATATTGCTCCAGGTTTGTCCTCCATTAGTTGTTAATTGAATGTTGCCATCGTCCGTACCTACCCATATCAAATCCTTTTGAACAGCAGAAGGAGCAATGGTAATAATGGTGCAATGATTTTCTGCACCAGTTATATCTACACTTAATCCTCCATTATTGGTTTGATCAATTTGCGCACTATCATTGGTGGTTAAATCGGGAGAAATTACTTTCCATGCAGCTCCTTTATTTAAACTCTTATGAACAAATTGAGAACCAAAATAAATTGTTTTTTTATCGAAAGGATCTTGTGCAATAGCCGCATTCCAGTTAAAACGTAAAAGTGTTTTTGCATCAGGTGCCGGTGGCTGTATATAAGAATTTTCTCCTGTTGCTGTATTGTATCTTCCTACTGAACCACCTTGACTCATGGCATAGACCCAGTTGGCATCTTCAGGATCAGGCGCTACATCAAATCCATCTCCACCCCATAAATTATCCCAATAAAAATTCTTGATGCCTCCTTGTATATACGTATAAGCAGGGCCTCTCCAAGAACCATTGTCTTGCATGCCACCCATAATATGATAAGGAGTTTCATTGTCTACATTCACATGATAAAATTGACCCACTGGAATTTTTTCATCAAACATCCAAGTCTTACCGCCATCTCTTGTAATGCCAATACCACCATCATTTCCATCGATGATCAATTTATTGTCTGTCGGATGAATCCAAAATGCATGATGGTCTGGATGAATACCACTATAAGGAATAACGGTTTCGAAATTTTTTCCTGCATCTATACTTTTAACCACCGTTTGACTAATGTACCAAAGTGTATTTTCATTTAATGGATCACAAATAATATCTTGGAAATAAAAAGGACGATTGTCTACAATTGATTTTTGTGCATTCACTAAAGTAAAATTATATCCACCATCATCACTTTTGTATAAACCACTTTTGGTAGATTCTACCAATGCATACACTCTATTTGGATTGGATTTACTCATAGCAATTCCTACACGACCAAGATTACCATCAGGCAATCCATTTTCTTTTCCCAATTTGGTGAAATTTTTTCCGCCATCTATCGTCATATAAATACCACTTCCTTTTCCGCCACTTTCTAAATGATAAGAATTACGGTAATGATGCCACATAGCGACCAATAATTTATTGGGGTTTTTGGGATCCATAATCATATCTCCCACACCAGAAGTATCATTGGTATATAAAATTTGATTCCAGGTTTCGCCACCATCTGTAGTTTTATATACTCCTCTGTTTTTGCTTTGTCCATAAGGGTTTCCAATCGCTCCTGCATAAACTATATTTGGATTGGTGGGATCTATAATCACTCTATGAATATTTCTGGTTTGCTCCAAGCCCATTCTTTTCCATGTTTTACCAGCATCCAATGTTTTATAAATTCCTTCGCCTATACTCACTGAATTTCTTGGATTGCCTTCGCCTGTTCCTACCCAAACCACACTTGGATTTGATTGCTGAATAGCTACTGCACCAATATTTAAAATAGGTTGTTCATCAAACACAGGTGTCCAACTAACCCCGCTATTATTGGTTTTCCAAACACCGCCAGATGCGGCACCGATCCAAATATTATTTGGATTGGCTATTTCTGCATCAATGGTAGTTACCCTTCCACTCATGGAGGCGGGCCCCACATTACGAGGTTTCCAGTTTTTAAATACTTTATTGATGTCTACTTGGGTTTCAGTAGCAGCCACTACTGGAACTGTTTTTTTTGATTTTTGAGCAGACAAATTAGTTACTGACAAGGTCAATGACAATAACAAGGTTCCAACAATAGATATACGCATAATTAATAGTTTGCTTATTTTAAGGAAAATGGAGGGTCTAAACTATCCATTTTTTGGCAAAAACGGGTGAAAAAAGTACTAAAATACCAAGGCTTTTGATGTGTGGTAGGACTAGTATCGTTCAATAATGCCAGCAATTCCCTGACCTCCGCCCACACAAGCAGTCACGATGCCATATTTTTTATTCAATCTTTCTAAATCGTTTAGTATTTGAACGGTTAATTTACTACCTGTACAGCCCAAAGGATGACCCAATGCAATGGCGCCTCCATTAATATTTACTTTATTGGCATCCAATTCAAGCGCTCTAATCACCGCCAAAGATTGAGAAGCAAAAGCTTCATTTAATTCAAATAAATCTATTTGATCCTGTGTCATACCAGCCTGTTTGAGCACTTTAGGTACAGCCGCAATGGGACCAATGCCCATAATTCTTGGGTGCACTCCAGCCGATGCACAATTCACTAATCTTCCAATAGGTTTTAATCCTAAGGAGTTCATCATCTTTTCACTCATCACCATTACAAAACTAGCCCCATCACTTGTTTGAGAAGAATTGCCTGCGGTAACAGATCCTTTTAAAGCAAAGGCTGGCTTCAGTTTAGCCAAGGCTTCCAAAGTTGTATCCGCTCTCACTCCTTCATCAGTATCTACTACATAAGTTCTTGTGGCTCTTTTATTTTTTTCGTTAACATAGGTTTCATTCACAGTAATAGGTAAAATTCCTTTTTTGAAATACCCATTGTCAATGGCTTGCTTTGCTTTTTGATGTGAAGCCAAAGCGAATGCATCTTGATCCTCTCTACTCACTTTATATTCATTGGCTACTGCCTCGGCAGTTAAACCCATCGATAAATAATAATCAGGTTCATCTACTGTAATAGAATAAGCAGGAACTGTTTTCCATCCAGCAGTAGGAACCATCGACATCGATTCAGTGCCACCTGCAATAATACAATCCGCCATGCCTGTTCTAATTTTAGCAGTCGCCATGGCAATGCTTTCTAAGCCACTGGCACAATATCTGTTAATAGTAATGCCGGGTACTTCAATGCCCAAAGCTTTAGCAGCAATAATTCTTCCAAATTGCAAACCTTGTTCTGCCTCTGGTACAGCATTACCAACAATGACATCATCAATTAATTTAGGATCTATTGGAGGCAGTGTTTGCATCAATCCCTTGATCACTTCAATAGCCAATTCATCGGAACGCATGAATCTAAATCCACCCTTTTTACTTTTTGTAACGGCTGTTCTAAAGCCAGCTACGATATACGCTTCTTGCATAAAATAAGCATTTTGAAATGGTCTTTGTAAATTGCCCTTATTGACCCCCCAAATGTAGTCATTTTTGTAAAAAGTTGTTTATGCAACTAAATAATTCATTGTAAATTTGCAATATGTTATACCCTCTTCTAAGAAATAGCCTTTTTCTCTTACCTCCCGAGACTGCACACCATATTTCGATGCGTGGTTTGCAATTGGCTTCTTCAGTGCCATTGTTAAAAAAGCAGTTGGCCAACACCTTTCAATATCAAGAAAAAGATTTAGCAAAAACCTGTTTAGGCTTACAATTTCCTAACCCAGTAGGATTGGGTGCAGGCTTTGATAAAAATGCAGCTTATTTAGATGAATTAGAAATGTTAGGTTTTGGATTTGTAGAAATTGGAACAGTGACCCCTAAACCACAAGGAGGAAATTCAAAACCAAGATTGTTTAGAATTCCAGATCAAAAAGCATTAATTAATAGGATGGGTTTTAACAATGATGGCTTAGAAATAATTGCGAAAAGATTAAAAGAAAGAAAAGAAAAGACAGCATCCAATTTAATTGTAGGTGGCAATATTGGAAAAAATAAAGTAACGGATAATAGCGAAGCTTGGGTAGATTATTGCACCAACTTCAATGGCTTAGAATCGGTTGTAGATTATTTTGTAGTAAATGTGAGTTCACCCAATACACCCGGATTGAGAGAGTTACAAGAAAAAGAATCTTTAAGAAAAATATTTTCTGAATTGCAAAATTTAAATAAAAATAATAAACCCATTTTATTAAAAATTGCACCCGATTTAGAATGGTCTGCCTTAGATGATATCATTGAATTAACTGCCGAAATTAAAATTGATGGATTGGTAGCTACCAATACTACCATAGATCGCAGCTTATTAACTGGATTAAATGTAGAAAGGGCTAAAAAAATTGGAGCAGGTGGATTAAGCGGAAAACCATTATTGGAAAAATCAACACAAGTATTACAATACATCCACAAAGGCATTGCCGGCCGCATTCCCATCATTGCCAGTGGTGGCATATTTTCGGGCGAAGATGCACAAACAAAAATAAATGCGGGTGCTTCATTGGTTCAAGTTTGGACTGGATTTATTTATGAAGGTCCTACCATCGTAAAAAATATTTGTAAAAGCTTAAGCGCCAATAAATAATCATGTTAACCATTCAAACATTTTGCTTCAATGCCTTTCAAGAAAATACCTATGTCCTTTACAATGAAAAAAAAGAAGCCATCCTTGTAGATCCAGGATGTTACACGCGAGAGGAAGAAAAAATATTGACCGATTTTATTTCTAAAAATGATTTGAAGCCCACGCTTTTATTGAATACGCATTGTCATTTAGACCATGTTTTTGGCAATAATTTTATTAGCGAAACCTATGGCTTAACCGCTTTACTGCATGCCAATGAACAAGTGGTATTAGATCGATTACCAGAAGCCGCAGCCAAATATGGCATTCCTGTGGAAGCTTACAAGGGGGCCATCCAATATATCAACGACCAAGAAATAATTTCATTGGGAAAAGATGCATTTAAAGTTTTACTCACACCTGGGCACTCCCCAGGAAGTGTTTGCTTTTACCATCAACAACAAGATTTTATATTAGGAGGCGATCTTATTTTTAAAGACAGTGTTGGGAGAACCGACTTCCCGGGCTGCAATGCTCAAGATTTGATCAAAAGCATCCGAAATCAAATTTTACCCTTACCTGATACTTTATCCATCTATTCGGGACATGGACCAGTTACCCAACTGGGAAGAGAGCGTAAAATGAATCCCTATATCAAACACTTGTTAGACAACTAATTAAAGCGCGCCCTTCAATGATTTCAGTGGCTAGTTAACAATTTGATAATATTGATTGAATAAGGTGTTGTGGCATATAAAAACTAATTTTGTGTAAGTAAAAAAACTATGGAAGCACCTATTAAGATATTAATTGCAGATGACGAAGCGGACATTCTTGAAATTATTAGCTTTCATTTAATCAAAGCTGGCTTTGAAGTATTCACTGCCAAAGATGGAAGCGAAGCCATAGAAAAAGCAAATACCTACGCACCAGATTGTATCATTTTGGATATTATGATGCCCAAGCGCAATGGTTTTGAAGTTTGTGAATACCTAAGAAGCAATTCCAAATTTGATAAAACTTTAATTGTGTTACTAACTGCTTTAAATGACGAAACCTCTCATATTAAAGGACTAGAACTTGGGGGTGACGATTTTATTACCAAACCTATTAGTCCAAAGGTTTTAATTAGTAGGATCACCGCCTTATTTAGAAGATTGCAACCTAGCACAGGCCAAAATAAAATAATCAATAGCAACGATTTAAGTATCGACCTTACTCAATACAAAACCACCCTAAAAGGGGTCAACTATGTACTAGCCAAAAAAGAATTTGAATTGCTATACTTACTCGCCGCTCAACCTGGAAGAGTATTTTTAAGAGGAGAGATTCTATCTCAAGTTTGGGGCAATGATGTTATTGTAGGCGACCGCACCATTGATGTGCACATCAGAAAAATAAGGGCCAAGTTGGGCATTGATTGTATCACGACCGTTAAGGGCGTAGGCTACAAATTCGATTATTAGCAATAAAAGGATAACTTCGTACAGGCGTTTTAAATTTATCCAAGGGCTTACACAAATTATGTTTAAAGGAAAAAATCTATCACCAAAACAATTGGCTGCCTTAACAGCCTTACTACTAGCTACTCTAATTACGCTTAGTATTTATATCTTGTTTTCGAAATGGGAATTATTATTGGTTTATTTTATTAGCAGCTTTGTTATTATTTATTTTTTACTCAACGAAATTTTAGAACATTTTATATATCGTAAAATAAAATTAATTTACAAGCTGATTGCACAAACTAAAGCAAGCAAAAGAGAAGAGGCGTATCAAAAATATATATTACCTCAAAAAGGAATTGATGATGTAAGAGAAGATGTGGAAGAATGGGCAGCTCAAAAAACAAAAGAGATTCAAGACCTTCAATCCAATGAAGCTTTTAGAAAAGAATTTTTGCAAAATCTTTCCCATGAAATTAAAACTCCCATTTTTGCAATTCAGGGTTACTTAGAGTTGCTTGCAGATGGTGCCATGGATGAAATAGAAATGGGAAAAAGATTCATTAACAAAGCGCAATCCAATGTGCAAAGATTGGTTCAATTGCTAAATGATGTGGATTCCATTACCAATTTAGAAATTAATAAAGATCCTATTTTAAAACAATCCTTTATTATTCAGGACATCATCTCCGAAGCCGTGAATAATTTAAATGTGAAATGGATAAAAAAAAATATTCAATTTAGTTTTAAGAAAGGATCTGAAACACCTACTTATGTTTTTGCAGATAAAAATAAAATATATCAGGTCATTGCAAATATCCTTTCCAATGCCTCTAAGTATGGTAAAATAGACGGCCAAATTGTTGCCAGTGTCTATGCTATTGAAGATCAAAAAATTTTAATTGAAATAAGTGATGACGGCATAGGTATTGCCGAAGAACACATTCCTAGGCTATCTGAACGCTTCTATCGAACCGATGATGCTAGAAGTAGAGAAATTGGTGGAACTGGTTTAGGATTGGCTATCTGCAAGCATATTATAGAAGCACACAATGAAACCATGCATATCAGAAGCAAATTAGGCGTGGGAACTACGGTTGGATTTACCTTGGCCAACAAAGCTTCCTAAAGTTTTTTTTCGTTACTTTGTACTCTAATTATTCTTAATGCAAACTATTTTAGTAACTGGCGGTTGTGGCTATATTGGAGCTCATACCATTGTGGATTTAATTCAAAATGGATTTGAAGTAATTTCGGTAGATAATTTATCTAGAGCTTCCGAACATTCTCTAAAAGGCATTGAACAAATTACAGGCAAAAAAATTAAGAATTACGTCATTGATTTAACCAATAAAGCTGCTACAGAACAAATTTTTATAGACCACCCTACCATCAAAGGTATTATTCATTTTGCAGCTTATAAGGCAGTGGGAGAATCGGTTGAAAAACCTTTGGATTATTACGAGAACAATTTATTTTCTCTAGTACACTTATTACAATTGGCTGTTCAATACAATGCCAAGCATTTTATATTTTCTTCCTCCTGCACCGTCTATGGCAACCCTGATACCATTCCAGTCACTGAACTTACCGCATTAAAAACGGCTACCTCTCCTTATGGTGCTACTAAGCAAATGGGTGAAACCATTGTTCAAGACAGTACCGTTGCACATCCATTGTCCAGTATATTATTAAGGTACTTTAATCCAGTGGGTGCACATCCTTCTATAGCCATTGGCGAATTACCCATTGGACGTCCACAAAATTTAGTGCCTGCGATTACACAAACTGCCATTGGTAAATTACCAAAAATGCTAGTTTACGGATCTGATTACGAAACACGAGACGGCAGCTGTATCCGTGATTTTATTCACGTGTGCGATATTGCACATGCCCACACATTGGCTTTACAGTATTCTATTAAAAATGATAAAACAAATTATTGCGATATATTTAATTTAGGTACCGGTAATGGCATTACTGTTTTAGAAGCCATCCAGGCTTTTGAAAAAGTAGCTGGCGTAAAATTAAATTATGAAATAGGTCCAAGAAGAGCAGGTGATATTGTTGCTATTTATGCCAACAATGATTATGCTGTAAAAAAATTAGGTTGGACTTGCCAATATGATCTTGATGAAATGATGCGTACTGCTTGGGAATGGGAGAAAAGCTTAGTAAAATAATTTTACGAATTAATTTTGCACCAACATCTTCGCTGCATTTTCTGCTACTTGCAATGCTTCAATAAATTCTTCTATCTCTCCATTAATCACTGCGTCTAAATTATAAGAAGTCACACCCACTCTATGATCGGTAACCCTTCCTTGTGGCCAATTGTAGGTTCTAATTTTTGCACTTCTATCTCCTGTGCTTACCAATGTTTTACGATGTCTTGATATTTCATCTTCCTGCTTACGCACTTGCTCTTCAAATAATTTCGTACGCATCATCGTCATTGCTTTTTCACGATTGCCCAACTGCGAACGTTCTGTTTGACAAATAATAACAGTACCTGTAGGAATATGTGTTAACATTACTTTGGTCTCTACCTTATTTACGTTTTGGCCTCCTGCTCCTCCACTTCTAGATGTTTCCATTTTTACATCTGCAGGATTCAACACAAAATCTACTTCTTCCGCTTCTGGCATTACGGCTACTGTTGCTGCCGAAGTATGCACTCTTCCTTGTGTTTCTGTAGAAGGTACCCTTTGCACACGGTGCACTCCACTTTCAAATTTCATGGTACCATATACATCTTCACCCATTACTTCTAATATCACTTCCTTATAACCGCCCACAGAACCTTCACTCTCACTTACTAGCGCTACTTTCCACCCTTTTTTCTGACAATACCTTGTATACATCGTAAGTAAATCACCAACAAATAAACTGGCTTCGTCACCACCTGTACCTGCTCTTAATTCTATAATGGCATTCTTGTCATCCTGTGGATCCTTAGGTATTAATAATTTCGTTAAATCTTTTTCCAAACTCTCTTTTTCCGCATCTAATCCTGGCATTTCCATTTTTGCCAACTCGCGCATTTCCGCATCGTCTCCATTTAAAGTTTCTTTTGCAAATTTATGTTCGTCCAATACTTTCCTATATCGCTCATAAGGAACGATGATTTTCTCCAAGGAACGGTATTCTTTGCTCAATTTCCCAAATTCTGATTGGTTATTGATAATTTCCGGATTGGTTAAAGCCACCCCTACCTGCTGGAATCTTGCTTTTATGGCTTCTAATTTGTCTAACATAGTCGTTTTTAGGTGAGCAAAAATAGCTATTTTAGTTGTCAATTAAAACAATCTGTTCCCATGAAATATTTAGCCTCCATTTTACTATTTATAGCTACCAATGCGCAAGCTCAAGCCATTCACTTCAAATCGGTATTGGTGGATACGCATAATGATGCGCTTACTGCATGTATTGAGAAAAAAGTAAGCCTAGATCAGGACTTAACCGGCATCAACCACTCCGACTTAAAAAGATTTAAAGAAGGCGGCTTGGACTACCAATTATTTTCTGTTTGGTGCGATGGAACCAAAGCAAATCCTTATGCCTGGGCCATGAGAGAAATGGATACTTTAGACGCAGTGGCTGCGCGCAATCCAGATAAAATAGTAGTTGCAAAAAGCTGGGCGGCCATTCAAAAAGCTTTAAAAGAAAATAAAATTGTGGCCCAATTTGGCGTAGAAGGTGGACACATGATCGAAGACCATATTGATCGTTTAGATACTTTTTATAAAAGAGGCGTTCGCTACATGACCCTTACTTGGAATAATTCTCCCACTTGGGCTAGTTCACATATGGATGAAAAAAATCCAAACTATAAAGGACCTAAAGGACTTACTGCATTTGGAAAAGAAATTATTCATCGCATGAATAAACTAGGTATTATTGTCGACATCTCTCACGTAGGGGAAGCGACTTTTTGGGACGCCATTAAAACAACTAACAAGCCTGTGATTGCTTCCCATAGCAATGCTTATTCTATTTGTCCAGTTACAAGAAATTTAAAAGATGCTCAAATTGTAGCCGTTGGGAAAAATGGAGGTGTGATTCATCTTAATTTTTACTCTGCGTTTGTGGACAGCAATTTTGAAAAAAAAGACAATGTGTTTAGATTGAAACATAAAACCGAAATGGATTCCTTATTAAATGCAGGCATTCAAAAAGAATATGCGCAAACCATGCTTGCCGAAAAATATGCTGCTGAAAGTGAAGCCAATAAGCCCGATATTGAAATACTCATGAAACATTTTGACCATATTGTAAAATTAATCGGCGTTGACCACGTGGGTATTGGATCGGACTTTGATGGCATTGATTCCGCACCCAAACAATTAAGAACCGTATTAGATTATCCTAAATTTACACAAGCCCTTATTGCTAGAGGCTATTCCGATAAAGATATTGCTAAAGTATTGGGAGGAAATTTTTTACGCGTGTATCGTATAAACAATCCTCATTAATTAATAAGCCTCTTGATAAAAATCTAAGAGGCTTATTAATTTTTATCTAATGAATTATAAAATTTGAGGATTGTTTATTTAATAGTTTAATAACTTTTGCATCATTTCATGCATCCTACTATTAGCGAGGTATTGTTTTTCTAATTCAATATTAAATGGAATCGGTGTATCCAAGGATGCGCAGCGTATTACAGGTGCATCTAAATATTCAAAGCAGTGTTCCGCTATCCAAGCACTTATTTCTCCGCCAATGCCTCCTGTTAAATTATCTTCATGTAAGATTAATACTTTGCCAGTGGCTTTCACAACTTTTTCAATGGCTTCGTAATCTAAGGGAGCCAGGGTTCTTAAATCTAAAATGCTTATGGATTGATTAGGATTTTCTTCCTGATATTTTTTGGCCCACAATACCCCCATCCCATAAGTGATGATACAAGCTTCTTCTCCCGTACTTATTAAAGCTGCTTTACCAATGGGTATTTGATAATATTCATCAGGCACTTCTGCTTCAATACTTCTATACAAAGCCTTGTGTTCAAAATATAAAATCGGATTGGGATCGGCCAAAGCTGCAATCATTAATCCTTTCGCATCAATGGGATTAGAAGGATACACCACTTTTAATCCAGGCACATGCGTAAACCAAGCTTCATTAGATTGCGAATGAAAAGGCCCTGCTCCAACGCCCGCTCCTGTTGGCATACGCACCACCACATCTGCATTTTGACCCCAACGATAATGAATTTTTGCAAGGTTATTTACAATTTGATTAAAAGCTACTGTTACAAAATCTGCAAATTGCATTTCCACCACCGATTTAATTCCTTCCAAACTTAATCCCAATGCAGCACCCACTATAGCACTTTCACAAATGGGTGTATTGCGAATACGTTGTTTTCCAAATTGCTGAACAAACCCTTCTGTAATTTTAAAAGCACCGCCATACTCTGCAATGTCTTGCCCCATTAAAATTAATTCCGGATACAGTACCATCGACTGTCTCAATGCTTCACTGATAGATTCAATAAAACGCTTCTTAGTTAGTATGGGATGATTTAATTGTTCAAAATAAGGAATGGTATTGGGCACCATAGGCGCAAAAACATCTACTACTTCTTCCTCCTCATCTGGCGTAAAAGGAGCAGCCTCCATCGCTAATTTTAAATCTTGCTCTATACTTTGTTTTAATTCGTTTCTTATATCTGCCACTTCCATCTCCGTAAACACTTGCTGGTTTACTAAGTATTGTTCAAAGTTTTTGATAGGGTCTTTTCTGGACCATTTTTCCATTAATTCTTTGGGAACATATTTTACACCACTGGCTTCTTCATGTCCACGCATTCTAAATGTAGCGCACTCAATTAAATAAGGTTTCTGATTGTTGATACAATAGTCTCTAACGCCTTTGATGGTTTCATACACTTCTAAAATATTATTGCCATCAATACGCACCCCTTCCATTCCGTAACCTTTCGCACGATCTACTAAATTTTCACATTTATATTGTTCATTGGTAGGTGTGCTTAATCCATATCCATTATTTTCAATAATAAAAATAACAGGCAAGCCCCATACTGCAGCAACATTAAGTGCTTCATGAAAGTCCCCTTCGCTGGTGCCCCCTTCTCCAGTAAATGCAAGAGTGGCTTTGAGTTGTCCTCTTTGTTGATAAGCGAGTGCGACACCATCTGCAATGGCCAACTGTGGCCCAAGATGAGATATCATTCCACAAATATGATGCGCTTTATTGCCAAAATGAAAGCTGCGTTCACGCGCTTTGCTATAACTATCTCTATCGCCTTGCCATTGTTTAAATAAATCTACTAAAGGCATTTTACGCGTGGTGAAAACACCTAAGTTTCTATGCAAGGGCATTATCCATTCATTCGACTCCATGGCTAAAGTAGCACCCACCGAAATCGCTTCCTGTCCAATCCCACTAAACCATTTGCTAATTTTTCCTTGACGAAGCAAAAGCAACATTTTTTCTTCTATCATTCTTGGCAAAAGCAAAGA
>Ga0194047_10001125_pt1 | contig 16774 bp, 13 predicted proteins | sample JunL225m_MetaG_2_FD_160070 | JGI IMG/M metagenome (GOLD analysis project Ga0194047, IMG submission 160070) | Anoxic zone freshwater microbial communities from boreal shield lake in IISD Experimental Lakes Area, Ontario, Canada - Jun2016-L221-5m | ecosystem: Environmental > Aquatic > Freshwater... | reverse complement strand
GTCAAGTACTGTCAATAGACGTAAACTAATCAAACAAGTTTTAACCGGATCGGCTGCACTTGCTACAGGTGTTGTCATTCCTTCAAATATTTTAGCAGCCGTGAAAAATCAAACTAGTCCAACCCCACTTAAAGGAAACATTAATCATACTGCATGCAGATGGTGTTATGGATCAATCCCTATTGATTCTTTAGCAAAAAGTTTTAAAGAAATTGGAATGATTGGAATGGATTTAGTAGGCCCTGCCGATTGGAAAGTTTTAAAAGACAATGGATTAATTTCTACCATGTGTAATGGTGCTGAAATAAGTTTGACAGATGGTTTTAATACTTTAGAATACCATGATAAATTAGTAAAAAATTATACCGACCATATCAATTACGTTGCTGACGCTGGTTATACCAACTTAATTTGTTTTTCTGGAAGTAGAAAAGGAATGGATGATGCAGTTGGTTTAAAAAACTGCGTTACTGGTTTGAAAAGAATTATGGCGCATGCAGAAAAAAGAGGAGTTATTATTCAAATGGAACTTTTAAACTCAAGAGTAGATCATAAAGATTACATGTGCGATAAATCTAGTTGGGGGGTTGAATTATGTAAACAATTAGATTCTCCTAATTTTAAATTATTGTATGATATCTACCATATGCAAATTGATGAAGGAGATATCATTCGCACCATTCAAAGAGATAATAAATATTTTGGGCATTACCACACTGGCGGTGTTCCTGGTCGTCATGAAATTGATGAAAGACAAGAATTAAACTACCCAGCTATTATGCGCGCTATTGTTAAAACTGGGTTTAAGGGTTATGTCGCTCAAGAATTTATTCCAGCAGACAAGGATCCAATTGTTTCTTTAACAACAGCAATTAAAATTTGCGACGTTTAAATTTATTTTTTTAATATATATCGATCAAATCTTAAAATTTAACCAATGGCAGAACAACAATATGATGCAATTGTAGTGGGCTCAGGAATTAGTGGCGGATGGGCTGCTAAAGAGCTTACTCAAAAAGGATTAAAGGTTTTAATGTTAGAGCGTGGTAGAAATATCGAACACATTAAAGATTATGTCAATGCCAATAAAGAAGCTTGGGATTACCCACATCGCGGTACCCGAACTCAACAGATGATTAAAGATTATCCTGCTTTAAAACGCGACTACCCTTTAAATGAAACCAATTTAGATTATTGGTGTTCTGATAAGGATTCTCCTTATGTAGAAACAAAAAGATTTGATTGGTTTAGAGGCTATCAAGTAGGAGGCCGTTCTTTAATGTGGGGGCGCCAAAGTTATCGTTGGTCTGATTTAGATTTTGAAGCCAATGCTAAAGATGGACATGGGGTAGATTGGCCTGTACGTTATAAAGAAATAGAACCATGGTATGATTATGTAGAAAAATTTGCAGGCATTAGCGGTAATCGCGATGGCTTAGCTGTTTTACCTGATGGTCAATTTTTACCTGCAATGGATTTGACCTGTGTGGAGAAAGATGTAGCTGCAAGATTAAAAGAAGTATATAAAGGTTCTCGTCATTTAATTATTGGACGTACTGCTAATATAACAGTACCACATGAAGGTCGCCCAGGTTGTCAATTTAGGAATAAATGTTGGTTAGGTTGTCCATTTGGTGGATACTTTAGTACGCAATCTTCTACTTTGCCAGCTGCGATGGCTACGGGTAATTTAACTTTAAGACCATGGAGTATTGTTACAGAAATTAATTACGATAAGGATAAAAAACGTGCAACAGGCGTAACGGTATTAGACGCGGAAACTAATAAAACAATTGAATATAAAGCAAAAATAATTTTTGTTAACGCTTCTACTTTAAATAGTACTTGGTTATTGATGAATTCTGCTACCGATGTTTGGGAAGGCGGATTAGGAAGTAGTAGTGATGCTTTAGGAAAGTATTTGATGGATCACCATTTAGGTATTGGTGCTTCAGGAACTGTTGATGGGTATGAAGATAAATATACTTTTGGACGTCGCGCCAATGGTTTTTATATTCCACGTTTTAGAAATGTAGGCGATGATAAGCGTGATTATGTTCGTGGCTTTGGTTACCAAGGTGGTGGAACTAGACAGGGTTGGAAACATGAAGTAGCTGAATTTTCAATTGGCAGTGAATACAAAGACAACCTAACAGAACCAGGTGGATGGACAATGGGTATGGGTGGTTTTGGTGAAATGTTGCCAGATGCTTCTAATAAAATTACCTTGGATAAAACAGTCAAAGACAAGTGGGGTTTAAATGTTTTAAACATTGATTGCGAATTAAAAGAGAACGAGAAAAAAATGCGCAAAGATATTTTTGCTGATGCGCAAGAAATGCTTGAAAAGGTTGGTGTTAAAAATGTTAAGGCACACGATGGCGATGGTACTCCAGGAAGAGGGATACATGAAATGGGTACGGCTCGTATGGGTAAAGATCCAAAAACATCTGTGCTCAATGGCAATAACCAAATTTGGGATGCGCCCAATGTATTTGTAACAGATGGTGCTTTTATGGCAAGCTCTTCTTGCGTAAATCCATCTTTAACTTATATGGCATTTACTGCAAGAGCTGCTGAATTTGCAGTAAATGAATTGAAAAAAGGAAACTTATAATTTATAAATTTTAATTATTATTTTATGATGAACAGAAGAGAAGCCTTATCAAGAGTTGCCCTTATTATGGGGGGAACTGTTTTAGGCGCAGAAGCTTTTTTATCTGGTTGTACTACAGGTGCTACAGGTTTAAGTTTCACAAAAGAAGACATTTCATTTTTTAATGAAATTGCAGAAACCATTTTACCAGCCACCAATACACCGGGTGCCAAAGAAGCAAAAGTGGGTGAGTTTATGACAGTAATTGTAAAAGATTGTTATGAAGCAAAAGACCAAACTACCTTTATGGCAGGCTTTAAAAAATTAAACGAGGCTTCTAGCAAAGCAAATGGCAAATCCTTTATGGAAGCTACTGCTGCGCAACGCCACGATTTATTAGTAGCCTTAGACAAAGAAGCATCAGCATATCAAAAAGCTAAAAAGCATGATGAGCAAAAGCACTATTTTACTATGTTCAAAGAATTAACCTTATGGGGATTCTTTAGTTCTGAAGTAGGCGCTACCAAAGCTTTACGTTATGTTGCAGTTCCTGGAAGATACGAAGGTTCTGTGCCGTATAAAAAAGGCGACAAAGCATGGGCTACTTAGTAGTACCGTCTTTTTTTAAGGGGATTTAATAATGAACCTATTGCTCATTACTTATTAAAATTATTTTATGAATAACTCAAGAAGAAATTTCCTCCGCCAAACAGCTTTGGCAGGAGCGGCGCTTAGCTTACCATTTCGCAATGAATTAATGGCGATGGCAGGTAAAAAAAATCCATTCGGCATTCAATTATGGACTGTGAAAGAAGCATTAGCTAAAGATACAGTGGGTGTGCTAACACACTTATCAAAATCTGGCTATAAGCAAATAGAAGGTTTTGAAGGAAAGGGTGGAATTTTTTGGGGTATGAAAAATACAGAGTTTAAAAAAGTGATGGATGATTTAGGCATGAGCTTTATTTCATCACATTGTGATAATACTAAAGACTTCGAACGCAAAGCAGCGGAAGCAGCAGAAATTGGAATGAAGTATTTAATTTGTCCTTATAAAGGGCCACAAAAATCTATTGACAATTTCAAAAAATTCTCTGATGAGTTTAATGCTTGTGGAGAAATTACTAAGAAAAATGGTATTCGCTTTGCTTACCACAATCATGATTATTCCTTTAAAGCAATGGATGGCGTTGTTCCACAGGATTTAATGCTGCAATCTACTAACCCCGCTACCGTTGACTTTGAAATGGATATGTATTGGACAGTAGCTGCTGGCGTGGATCCTATCGCTTATATGAAAAAATTCCCTAATCGATTCAAATTGGTACACATTAAAGACTTAGCTAAAACAGCTACTGGACATGAATCTTGCATTATTGGAAAAGGAACCATTGACTACAAATCTTTATTACCTCAAGCAGCAGCTCAAGGTGTCAAATATTACATCGTAGAACAAGAAGCTTATACAGGCACGACCGAATTGGATTGTGCAAAAGACGATGCCGCTTATTTGAAAACTTTAAGTTGGTAGTTAACTTTTAGCGTAAAATGTTTAATCATTTCATTACTTAATTCCTTTTCGTTAATCTAAAAAGGAATTGCCAGCAATCCTATGTCAATATTTTAGTAATTTTGGCAAGTTGAATTTTGAATTATGAAGGAACAGCTTAAAAAACTTGCTAAAGAATTAGAAGGGGATCTTTTTTTCGATAAAATGATCAGAACATTGTATGCCACGGATGCCTCTAGTTATAGAGAAATGCCGTTGGCGGTGGCTATTCCTAAAACTAAAAAAGACCTTTCCAAATTAATAGTTTTTGCTGCTGCCAACAATACATCCTTGATTCCAAGAACAGCAGGTACCTCTTTGGCGGGGCAAGTGGTAGGCAATGGCATCATTGTTGATGTATCTAAACATTTTAATCAAATCCTAGAGCTTAATAAAGAAGAAGGCTGGGTGCGTGTTCAACCAGGAGTAATTAGAGATGAGTTGAATTTATTTTTACAACCACACGGTTTATTTTTTGGTCCAGAAACTTCCACTGCCAATAGGGCTATGATTGGAGGAATGGTAGGGAATAATGCCTGTGGTTCTAATTCGGTGGTGTATAGAAGTACGCGTGAACATTTATTGGAAGTGAAAGCTTTTTTAAGTGATGGATCGGAAGCAGTTTTCAAAACTTTATCTACCGACGACTTTCATGCTAAATGTGATTTAAATACACTTGAAGGGAATATTTACAAATCTGTTCGTTCTCTACTAAGTAATTATGACAATCAAGTAGAGATTAGAAAAGAGTTTCCTAAAAAATCGGTGCTTAGACGAAATACTGGGTATGCTATTGATGTATTGGTGGATTCAGATCCTTTTACCGCAGGTGGCCCTGAATTTAATTTTTGCAATTTGATTGCTGGTTCAGAAGGTACATTAGCATTGATGACCGAGATAAAATTAAATGTGGTACCTGCGCCTCCTAAAGAAGTGGGTTTATTATGCGTGCATTTTAATTCTATTGATGAATCCTTGCATGCCAATTTGATTGGATTAAAATATCATCCGAGTGCAAGTGAATTGATTGATCATTATATTTTAGAATGTACCAAAGAAAATATCGAGCAAAATAAAAATAGATTTTTTGTTCAAGGAGATCCGGGTGCGATTTTAGTAATTGAGTTTGTAAAAGAAACGAGAGAAGAAATTCTTGCACTCACCAATCAAGTGGAAGCAGATATGCGCGCTGCTGGCTTAGGGTATCATTTCCCAGTCTTATATGGCGCGGACGCCAAAAAAATATGGGCTTTAAGAAAAGCAGGCTTGGGTTTGCTAAGCAATTTACCAGGTGATGAAAAAGCAGTACCGGTTATTGAAGATACCGCCGTGGATGTAGCCGATTTGCCCAATTATATTCGCGATTTTAATGAAATACTTACAAAGCATGGCTTATACGCTGTTCACTATGCGCATGCGGGTTCGGGGGAGCTTCATTTGCGCCCCATCATTAATTTAAAAACCAAAGAAGGCAATCAATTATTTAGAACCATTGCAGAAGAAGTAGCCACCCTGGTTAAAAAATACGATGGTTCTTTAAGTGGTGAACATGGAGATGGTCGTTTGCGTGGAGAATTTATTAAGCAGATGGTAGGCGAGAAAAATTATGCATTGCTTAAACAAGTTAAAAATACTTGGGACCCGAAACATTTATTCAATCCGAATAAAATTGTGGATACGCCTTCCATGAATACCATGCTAAGGTATGAGCCAGGACAGTTAACACCGGAATTTAAAACTATATTTCGTTTTCATCAACAAGATATTTTACAACATGCCGAACAATGCAATGGTTCGGGGGATTGTAGAAAAACACATTTATCTGGAGGAACCATGTGTCCTTCCTTTATGGCCACCAGAGATGAAAAAGATACTACCCGTGCTCGTGCCAATATACTACGTGAATTTTTAACACATTCTGACAAACAAAACAGATATGATCATAAAGAAATTTATGAAGTGATGAGTTTATGTTTAAGTTGCAAGGCTTGTAAAAGCGAATGCCCTTCTAATGTTGATATGGCCAAATTGAAAGCTGAATTTTTGCAACATTATTATGATGCCAATGGAGTTCCTTTTAGATCAAAATTAATTGCCAATTTTACGGCCGCTGCTAAATTAGGATCTATTGCCCCTCGTTTGTATAATTTATTCATCAACAATATTATTACAGGGTCCTTGGTAAAATTGATTTCAGGATTTGCATTAAAGCGCTCTATGCCTTCCTTGTCGGTACAAACCTTACAGGCTTGGTATCACAAAAATTACCAAGCACCTATTGATCCGAAAAAAACCGTGTATTTATTTTGCGATGAGTTTACCAATTACAATGATGCATCCATAGGAATCAAGGCCATTCAATTATTAACCGCATTGGGTTATGAAGTTATCATTCCAGCACATGAGGAAAGTGGTAGAACTTGGTTGTCCAAAGGATTGGTCAGAAAGGCCAAGAAAATAGCCAATACCAATATTGAAAAATTGAGTCATTTGGTGAGTGAAGCTAAACCATTGATTGGCCTAGAACCCTCTGCTATACTAACTTTCAGAGATGAATATCCGGATTTAGCCACAGATGAAAATGTAGCAGCAGCAAACCATTTAGCCAAATACAGTTGTTTTATTGATGAATTTATCGCTAAAGAAATGGAGACAGGGGCTATTACAAAAAATCATTTCACACAAAGGGATCAATCTATTTTATTGCATGGACACTGTCAACAAAAAGCAGTGAGCTCTTTAGCCGATTCTGTAAAAGTACTTTCCTTTCCTACCAACTTTAAAGTTGAAACCATTCCTTCGGGTTGTTGTGGCATGGCGGGCTCCTTTGGGTATGAAAAAGAACACTATGAAGTTTCAATGAATATTGGAGAGTTGGTATTATTCCCTACAATAAGAGCCAATAAAAATAATTGTACCATTGCTGCACCAGGTACCAGCTGCCGTCACCAAATTAAAGACGGGACAGGCGAAAAAGCCCTACATACTGTAGAAATTTTATATGCTGCTTTGGCTTAGTGTAAAATTATTTTATCAATACGCCTTCTTTCTTAATGGCTTCTAGTGCTTTGTAAAGGGTATCCAAATCTGCTACCGAATTAAATCCATTAATAGAATACCTTATGTACACATCCTTTTCTTGACGCATAATGGGCACTTCTATTGTATAATCGATATATAATTTTCGTTGCAATATTTCTGGTTCGGGGGTATTGATAGGAATACTTATCATTTGACCAATCCATTCATTGTTTAATGGACTGATAGGTTGGGTGCCTAGTAAAGTATAAAAACGTTGGGCGTTGGCTAAAACCATTTCATGACATTTTTTAGAAACAGCCGGCCAATTATTTTTTTCCATAAAGGCTAAGGAAGCCTCCACGGTCAAAAATGCAGAAAAGTCGCGCGTGCCAATCATTTGGTGGTAGTCTAAAAAAGTGGAATTCGAAGGTTTTAAGGCTTTGTATCCCCAGCTTACAATGAGTGGATCACATAGATGTTGAACACTTTTATGTGCGTATAAAAAACTACAACCCTTCGCAGCCATCATCCATTTATGGCAAGCGCCAGTATAAAAATCAACTTCCAGCTCATTAATATTTAAATCGATATGGGCGGGTGCATGTGCGCCATCCACAATAGTGATCAATCCTTTTGATTTTGCAATGGCACAAATTTCTTTGACCGGAAATATCAAAGAAGTAGCACTGGTAATATGACTTATGAAAATGGCTTTGGTACTGGGTCTTAGGCCTTCAAAAAAATCTTCAATAAATTTTTCCTTGGAACTGATCGGTAAATTTATTTTTTGTCTTCTATAAGTGGCTTTGTTTTTTTTACAATAATATTCCCAAGTACGGTCACAGGCGCCATACTCAATATCGGTGGCTAAAATTTCATCTCCTTCTTGTAAGGGGAAATTTTTAGCAATTAAATTCACTGCAAAAGAAGGATTGGTGACCATGACCAAATCATCTTTATCTGGACATCCTATAAATTTGGCCAATGCTGCTCTTGTGTCTGCTAAATAATTAAACCCATCGAAGGCTATAAATTGAACAGGCTCTGCCTCTAATACTCTTTGCCATTGCTGATAAACATCAAAAATAGGTTTAGGAGTGGCACCAAAGGATCCAAAGTTTAAAAAAGTAATTGCTGGATTTAATAGAAACTGACTGCGTAAGTTTTCCATAGTTTAAATTTTACTAGGCGTAAGGTACAAATTTAATTAGCTTAAAATTGAATGATTCTTATTATGCAATTAAGATTAGCTCAGCCGAATAAAAAAAATCTCGATTGCCATAGACAACCGAGATTTTGTAATAAGTAAAACGGATTTAATTTTATACCCCCAAGCTCCAACCATCGCGATAAGTTCTTTTTACAAACTGATTCGCATCGTCGAAATTGGTGATTTTCATATTAGGACCATCCCATAGTAACTGAATGTTTCTGCCTGGATGGCTTTCGTTACCTTTTTTATCAGTGTTGGTTATATCATAACTTCTGATGGCTAAATTACCCATCAACACAGATTCGGTTAAAGGACCTGCAATATCAAAATTAGAACTTAATGCTTTGGCTTCTGCGCTTCCAGGACCTGCAATACAAGCTTCTACCCAAGCAGCGTAGTGTCCGCCTTCTCCACCTTTCACACGATCTACGGTTTTAGGTACAGCTGTTGTTTTAGTTAAATTGGTTGGTAATAATTGAGGATTGACGCCATAAGTACCAGCCATCATTTTACCTTTGCTTCCTTCAAAAATAATACCATTACCTCCGTCTCCCATTACTTCATTAGGACCTAATTCTGCTGGACGTTCTGGTTGAATACCACCATCCATCCAATGTAATTTTACATTAGGTTTTCCGTTTTGTCCTTGGAAAGTTAAAATAATATGTGAGCCCATTGGACCACTATCTGGCGCAGAAAGTCTTTGCCAAGGTGCAGTATAACGAGTAGCTACACTACATTCAGCTGCAATAGGATAACCAAGGCCAGCAACAGCAAATGCAGGCGCCATAATATGACAAGCCATATCGCCCAAAGCGCCGGTTCCGTAATCCCACCAACCTCTCCAGTTAAATGGCAATATGCCTTCGAAATAATCTTTTTTAGGAGCAGTTCCCAACCATAAATCAAAATCTAATTCAGGAGGAATTGGCGAAGGAGTACTTGAAACTGGACGATTGACCCCTTGTGGCCAAACAGGCCTGTCGGTATAGCAATAGATGGTATGAATATCTCCAATCAATCCTGCAGTATGCCAATCTTGCAACATACGAACGCCGTCTCCAGAAGCGCCTTGGTTGCCCATTTGTGTCACTACTTTATAATCGTGTGCTGCCTTGGTCATGATACGTGCTTCATATATATCATGTGCCATTGGTTTTTGCACGTAGACATGTTTACCTAATTGCATGGCTGCCATGGCTTGTACCGCGTGCATATGATCGGGTGTAGAAACATTACATGCATCAAAATGCTTATGCTCTTTTTCTAACATTTCTCTATAATCCTTATAGCGTTTTGCTTTTGGATATCTTTGAAAACTTTTTGCACATTGACGATCATCTACGTCACATAAAAAAGCAACATCGACTTTGCCAGTTTGGTAAAATGCATATAAATCACTTTCTCCTTTTCCACCGGCACCTATACCAGCTATTTGTAATTTATCACTTGGGGCAGTAAATCCTTTACCACCTAAAACGTGCCTTGGTAAAATATAAAATCCACCTAAAGCAAGTGCGGAATTTCTTATAAAATCCCTTCTTGTGTTGTCCGCTTTTCTTTTTGACATAGCAAAACAGTATTTGGTTTATAATCGTTATTGATTCTGTTAAATTATTAAAAATTTCGGAATTATGGAAAATAATTTGAGGAACTGATCAAGGACAGCATTATTTCATGAATTAGGGCTAAATTGCTTAATAATTTTCAATATATGTCCGTTTCTATTACACCGTTACGCGCTTATTTTAGGGCTGGAGCTACCCAGCCATTTGAATTTAGATTGCTACAGTTGCAACGCTTAAAAAAGGCTGTTGTAGAACATGAAAAACAATTGTATGCAGCCCTATATGCCGATCTAAAAAAAACAGATGAGGATGCTTGGGCAACAGAAATTGGATTTTTCTTAAGTGAATTAAACCATACCATTAAACATTTAAAAGATTGGATGGAACCGAAATCGGTTGCTACCAATTTGGTCAATATGCCTTCGGCTAGTTTCACAACACAAGAGCCTTTGGGGGTGGTTTGTATTATTGCTCCTTGGAATTATCCCTTTCAGTTATTGTTTACTCCATTAATCGGAGCTATTGCAGGAGGTAATTGTGTAGTATTAAAGCCAAGTGAGTTTGCGCCAGCTACTGCTAAAGTAATGGGTAAAATAGTGGAATCTTTATTTCCCGAAAATTATATTTATTATTTAGAGGGGGATGGAGCTACCGTATTGCCGCCTTTATTAACTGACAATAGATTTGATCATATTTTTTATACAGGCAGTACCGCCGTTGGAAAAATTATTTATAAATATGCAGCCGAACAATTGGTCCCGGTTACTTTAGAGCTAGGAGGCAAAAGCCCCGCTGTGATTACTTCTGATGCTAATTTGAGGGTAGCTGCGCGTCGTTTAGCCAATCCAAAATTCTCCAATTGCGGGCAAATGTGTATTGCGCCTGATTATGTTTTAGTGCCCAGTGATTTAAAAGATAAATTAATTAAAGAACTAATTATTGCGCTACAATCTTTTTACGGAGTAGACGCGGAAACTTCAGAACATTATGGAAAAATTATTAACGACAAGCAATGGTTGCGTATCACTTCTTACTTAGGAGATGGTGAAATTGTATATGGTGGTAAATCAAATAGAGAAAAATTATTTATTGAGCCTACCATTATGACAGGTGTGCATGCAGATGCAAAAATTATGCAGGAGGAGATTTTCGGCCCCATCCTTCCCATTCTTACTTATGAATCTAATGAAGAAGCTTTATCCGTTATCAATAAAAATCCCAATCCATTGGCTTTTTATGTTTTCACCGAAAACAAAGCAGATGAACAATATTGGTTAACCAATGTACCCTCTGGCGGTGCTTGTGTAAACAATGCGACCATGCATATTACCAATCATGATTTACCCTTTGGTGGTAGGGGTTTTAGCGGAACCGGTGGGTATCATGGTAAGCAAAGTTTTGACACTTTTACACATACAAAATCGGTATTAAAAACACCTACTTGGATAGATCCTAGTTTTAAATACCCACCTTATAAAGGCAAGGCTTGGTTGTTAAAAAGATTAATAGGGTAGTTGTATTTAAAAATTTGAAATACTTTTTTGCATTAAATAATTAGAGCTGGTTTGAAAAATAAAAAAAATGTCATGATAAAAATTGCCATCGCTTTAGGTGTTTTGGTTTCGGCCACTTTGTTGATGAAAAAAACGGGTATGTCGTATCGACAATCTATTTTAAAAACCATGTATCCTGCTATTATGTGGGCTGGCAAGGCAGCTGGAAAAAAACAAATTCAAATCAATACGTCTAATAGTACCCCTTTGGTTTCATTTTACAGTTTACAGTGTAAAGATATTAACGGCAAAGATTTTGATTTTGCTACTTTAAAAGGCAAGAAAGTTTTAATTGTAAATACGGCAAGCGACTGCGGCTTTACTGGACAATACGAAGCGCTAGAAAAATTAAGCAATTTGTATATCGATAAATTAGTGGTCATTGGTTTCCCTTCCAATGATTTTAAAGAACAGGAAACGGGAGGTAATGAAAATATTGCTGCCTTTTGTAAAAAAAATTATGGAGTTAGCTTTCCTATAATGGAAAAATCAATTGTGCTCAAAAAGAATCACCAAAATGAAGTACATAAATGGTTATCGGATATGACCATTAATGGTTGGTGTCATCAGGAGCCTGCTTGGAATTTTTGTAAATACTTGATCAATGAAAATGGAGTGCTGACTCATTATTTTCCTATGACCGTGGATCCACTTGATCCTGCTGTACTTGAGGCGATTGCAAAAAACTAATATTGATTACTAATTAATAGGGCAGTGCTCGTGGTAATTTTCTAAAACAATTTTAACAGATTCAATAACAATGTCTTTGTATTTTTCTTTGATTTCATCTAACACGGCTTCGATTTCTTTTTGTTCTGTAATGCGCACTAATTTATTTCTATATTCTTTTATATTAGGAAGCCCTCTTAAATAATTAGCGTAATGTCTTCTCATTTCATTGATGCCCGCAATAGGTCCTTTCCATTCCATGGATTTAATTAAATGTTTTCGGGCTACTTCTACTCTTTCGTCAATCGTAGGATCGGCTCTTCTTTCTCCCGTTTCCACAAAATGTTTTATTTCTCTAAATATCCAAGGATAACCAATGGCAGCACGTCCAATCATAATGCCATCTACTCCGTATTTGTTTTTATATTCCAAGGCTTTTTCTGGAGAATTGATATCTCCGTTTCCAAAAATGGGAATATGAATGCGCGGATCATTTTTTATTTCACCAATCAATGTCCAATCTGCTTCCCCTTTATACATTTGAGAACGTGTTCGGCCATGAATGGCCAATGCTTTTATTCCTACATCTTGCAAGCGTAAAGCTACTTCGTGAATATTTTTGGATCCATCATCCCAACCCAATCTTGTTTTAACGGTTACCGGTAGGTTGGTACTTTTTACCACTGCTTCTGTTAAGCGCACCATTAAATCCAAATCTTTTAAAACGCCTGCGCCCGCACCCTTTGTGACTACTTTTTTTACTGGGCATCCAAAATTGATATCTATTAAATCGGGGTTAACGGTGTCTACTATTTTAGTACAAAGCGCCATGGCTTCTTCATCCCCGCCAAATATTTGGATACCTATAGGGCGTTCATAATCAAAAATATCAAGTTTTTGCCTGCTCTTTATGGCATCGCGTATTAGCCCCTCACTACTGATAAATTCGGTATACATTAAATCGGCCCCGTTTTCTTTACAAACTGCTCTAAAGGGCGGATCGCTTACATCCTCCATAGGAGCGAGTAACAAGGGAAAATTGGGCAATTGAATAGGACCTATAGAAACCATATGAATTCATTATCTTGCATCTAACCGATACGGTTGCAAATGTACCAATTAATTGCATGTAGATGGAAACCACACCAAGAAGCCTTTTTACGATGACTCCGCCCATGCGTTTGGCCCTTTTTTTGGGTGCCACTGGTATTAGCATGATTTTGGGGGCTATGATTAGCTTTTCCTTGGTAGCAGCGATGCTACATATTGGGATGAGTGATATTCAAAAAATCATTTTAGAACCCGAATACGCTTCTGTGGCTCAATTTGCCAATGCGCTGGCTTCTATCATTGCCTTTGGTTTACCCAGTATCGCGGTGGCTATTTTTACCAAAGGAAATTGGGCTCAAAATATGGGCTTCGCTACTGTAAAATCCTATCAACAAGTGGGTTTAGTGATTGCATTGGCTTTGGCAGGCTTGGTATTAAGTGGGGCATTAGGCAGTTTGACCGAAAAAATTCCCATTGGTGCTTCTATTAAAAATTGGGCGGAAGGATTAGAGGCGCAATATAAAAAAGCGCTGGTGTCCATGACCCAGATGCATTCTGTTATTGATTTATTATATGCTTTATTGGCAGTAGCCATTGTTCCAGCCATCGTTGAAGAATTATACTTTAGAGGCGCCCTTCAAAAAACATTAACCGATTGGACTGGCAAGCCTTTTATTTCCATATTAGTCACTGCTTTATTTTTTAGCGCCATTCATTTTTCTTATTATGGATTTTTATCGCGCATGGCTTTGGGATTATTATTAGGGTTCATTTATGAATTTACTAAAACCATTTGGTTGCCCATTTTACTTCATTTTATAAACAATGGTATTGCTATTGTTGTTTTGTTTTCGGTAAGAAATAATCCTGCAAAAATTGAAAAAGCAATGGATGAAAATTTACCTATGTATTGGGGCTTAATTGCTTTGATAAGTATTTATGTATTATTAATTAAATTAAAACAAATTAGCAAAGATGCAGGACTGGAAAAAAGTGTTTAGTAGTCAGCAGCTGGCAGTAGCCTCCATGGTGATGGGTATTTTAAATGAAAATGAAATACCTGCCAAGTCCATGAATAAAAAAGATTCATCCTATGTTTTTTTAGGAGAAATAGAAATATATGTTCCTGCTAATTTGTATGAAGCGGCTGTTAATTTAATTAATACCCTACAATTTAGCAACGCTAGTAACTAATTCAATTTTCATTTTAATTATTTAAAATATGGCTTTTAATTTTTCGGTATTTAAAGTAAGAACCCTTTCTGCAATTGTTTTTGGGGTGCTGATGATGGCAGGTTTATTTTGGAATCAATGGTCTTTTTTTAGTTTATTTTTTATCATTCAAATAGGTTGCTTGTATGAGTATCAAAAATTAATTGCTTTAATTACACCAGGCTATCAAAATATTTCTTTTATCCATAAATGGGGTTTATTGTTATTGGGTTCCTTACTATTTATGGCCATTGGGCCTGTTGACATTTTTATTAATGGGATAAGTTTACAGATTATTGGAAGTATAGCTTTGCCATTGGTGGCATTGGTAATGATGTTGGCAGATTTTTTGGGGAAACAATTTAAGTTTCAAAACTGGGCCTTGTCTTTTATAGGCCTAATTTATATTTCAATGAGTTTATCCTTCTTTTTTCCATTAAAAAAAATCATGAGTCATACGATGATGGGGGACTTTGGCTTTGCTATTCCCTTGGTTTTAATTGTAGCCATTTGGGTCAATGATACTATGGCTTATTTAGTTGGATCTGTAATAGGGAAAACCCCTTTGTCTGCTATTTCACCCAATAAAACCTGGGAGGGCACTATTGCTGGGGTGGTATTATCTGTTGTATTGGTGACCAAAGTAATGGGGATATACATTCCTATGCCTGAAAAAATTATTTTTATCATTAGTCTAACTGCAGCTATTGCTGGCACTTTTGGTGATTTATTAGAAAGTAAATTAAAAAGATTGGCACAAGTAAAAGATAGCGGATCCATGATGCCAGGCCATGGCGGGTTTTTAGATAGATTTGATTCTATCTTATTGGCTACCCCATTTGTTTGGTTAATTCTTCAATTTTTGTTGTAGATGATTTACCTTTGCCCTTAAATTTATATTATGACCATACATAAGGAAGGGGCGGTTACTATTTCTATTATAGCTTTATTGGTTGGGGCCTTAAATATTGCCAACTTCTCTTACCTATTTCCTTTAAGCACAATTGCTGCTTGGATTGTTTTTATCATAACTATTGCGTTTTTCTTATTTATAGTTTCTTTTTTTAGAATGCCCAATAGAGCCATTACTGTAAATGACGCAGCCATTATTGCGCCTGCCGATGGCAAAGTGGTGGTGATTGAAGAAGTGCAACCCGATGAATTTTATACTGAAAAAAGAATACAGTTAAGTGTGTTTATGAGTCCAGCCAATGTGCATGTGAATAGATTGCCAGTGGCAGGAAAAATTATTTACAATAAATATCATCCTGGAAAATATTTAGTCGCCTGGCATCCAAAGTCGTCCACCGATAATGAAAGATGGTCGGTAGTGATTGAAAATGTGAAGGGAACTATTTTATGCAAACAAATAGCAGGCGCCTTGGCAAGAAGAATTTGTAATTATACAAAAGTGGAAGATCAATTCGCTCAAGGTGCTGAATATGGTTTTATTAAATTTGGTAGTAGGGTAGATTTGCTATTACCTGTGAATGCTACTATCCATGCAAAAATTGGCGATGTAGTTAAAGGCGGTGTGACGATACTTGCTAGTTGGTAATCCGTCTAGTATTAGCTACTCGATTGCAATAGGCTATAGTAGATAGGTAATTTCTTACAATAGATTTTCTAATTCCTTTAAATGGGTAATGGTATAAGTGGCTGGAACTGTGGGCGTCACTTGTAAGTGATTGACAAATATAGAATCCATACCTGCATTAATAGCCCCTTGAATATCGGCACTTTCATTGTCTCCAATCATAATACTGCTTTCTACTTTAGCATTGGCGCTTTTTAACGCATATTCAAATATTTCTTTATTGGGCTTTAAACTATTGCTTGCTTCGGAAGTAATCACTTCAATAAAGTAGTCCGATAAATTTGAATTTTTTATTTTTTTGAATTGCACCGATTCGAATCCATTGGTAATTAAATGCATTTTATACGCTTTGCGCTTTAAGTAGTCTAAAATTTCAATGGTATAGGGGAATAGATTTTTTTTATTAGGAAGAATATCTAAATAATCATGAGACATTTCTCTTGCTAAAGCCTCGTCTGCAATTTTGTAATCTAGTAAACTTAAATAAATACGTTTCCATCTCAATTCTTCTTGTTTGATAAAGCCTTTGGTATATCTATCCCACAATCGATGATTGTGCACGCTGTATTGGCTATAAAAAGTATCAAAATCATTAATGCCTTTAGCTGCTAGTGCATATTTTTGATGTAAGTCCCATAAAGTCTCTTTTGAATTTAATTCAAAATCCCAAATGGTGTGGTCAAGGTCAAAAAACAAGTCTTTATAGGGCATCAATAAGTAATTGTATTGGACGAATTTACAATTTT
>Ga0194047_10001121_pt1 | contig 16844 bp, 11 predicted proteins | sample JunL225m_MetaG_2_FD_160070 | JGI IMG/M metagenome (GOLD analysis project Ga0194047, IMG submission 160070) | Anoxic zone freshwater microbial communities from boreal shield lake in IISD Experimental Lakes Area, Ontario, Canada - Jun2016-L221-5m | ecosystem: Environmental > Aquatic > Freshwater... | reverse complement strand
GGGGGCCGACGGCCGCTGGACGGTGTCGGCCTGGGCCGGACACAAACTGGTGGCAGGCCTCGAATACATCGCCAATACACGACAGTACCTGGGCAATCGCGACGACGACGGCACGCAGTATCTGAATACCGATGCACACAGCCATCGCAGCGGCGCGTATCTGCAGGACGAAATGGCCGTGGCGGACAACACCATCCTTATGCTGGGCGTGCGGCACGACACGGCTGAAACAGGCAAGAGTTTTCTCAGCCCGCGGCTGGCGCTGGTGCATCAACTGGATGCCGACAATTCGCTGAAACTGCTTTACGGCACAGCGTTCCGCTCCCCCAATGCCTATGAGCGCAGGTACATCTTCAATGGTCAATACGGAAATCCGGATCTCGCGGCGGAAACGATACGCACGCTGGAGGGCGTCTGGGAGCGGCGTCTTGGCGAAGGAATCCGCTTTACCGGTTCGCTTTACCGCTACCGCGTCGCCAATGCCATCGGGCTCGATCCGGCGACGGGCATCAACATCAACAATTCCCCCGTTGATGCCCACGGCACAGAGCTGGAACTGGAGCGCCGCTGGAGCAACGGCGCGGTCCTGCGCGGCAGCTACAGCGGACAGTTCCTGCGCCAGAACGGCCAGAGCCCCGACAATGCGCCAGGCGGCCTCTGGCACCTCGATGCCGGCGCCCCGCTGGGATCCCGCGACTTGTATGCCGGACTGGGTCTGGATGCGGTGTCCCGGCGCAATACAAACAGCGGCGCCGCCAGCGTCGACGCACGTACTCTGGCCAACCTGACCCTGACCTGGCGGCAAACGTCTTCCCCGTGGGAGGTTTCTGCCGGCATCTACAACCTCTTCGACCGGCGTTACGACGATCCGACGTCACTTGATCCTCAATTGCCTGCAAGCGTATTGCGTGATCGATTCGCCCAGGACGGCCGGCAGTGGCGGCTGAAACTCACCGGCCGGTTCTGAGCATGCAAGGGATCGCCGTCAGCCTGCTGGCCTTTCTGGCGCTGATTGTGCCTGCCCGGTCATGGGCACAGCACAGCGAAGCGGAGGTCAAGGCCGCCTTCATTTTCAGCATCGCCAGGTATGCCGAATGGTCCCCCGACACCCTGCCCGACGGTGCTCCGCTGAGTCTGTGCGTGCTCGGCCCGGGCGAATCGCAACGCGCGCTGGTCGATGCGCTCGGCGGCCTGCGCGGCAAGCAACTGCGCGGGCACGTGCTGGATGTCCGCGCCGGCCAGCGTTTTGCGCCGATGAAGCCATGTCACATAACCATCATGCTGCCCGGGGCAAGCGAGCAAAGAAGCGTGCTGCAGGACGAGCGCGACACGCTGACCATTTCCGATGGTGACGACTTCATTGAGAAGGGCGGCATGGTGGGCCTGGTCATGGTCGACAACCGCGTGCAGATCGAGGTCAACCTCGAATCGACGCGTCGCGGCCGCATTCAACTGTCGGCGCAACTGTTGAAGCTGGCGCGCAAGGTCAAGGGCGTTTCATGATCCTCACCGGTACCCTGCGCCAGCGCTTGATGCGTTTTGCCCTGGTTACGGTGGGCACGGCATGCCTGATCATTGCCCTTGCCGAGGCGGCGGGCGAGTTCTACTCGGGGCAGCAACGGACCATTGCCGAAATCCAGGCATTGCTCGACATCGCTGCGGAGACCGTCCAGCCGTTCGTCGTCTTCAACGATCCGGCCGGCGCCAGGACGCAGATGTCGGGGCTGTTGCACCGGCCGACATCCTTCGCGTGCGGGTGCGCAGGCCCGATGGCACGCTGCTGAGCGAAGTCACTCAGGCGGCAGCCAACCTCGACGAATTGGCGCAGATGAAAGCGCCGGTGCCGCTGAGCGGTCTTTCCGGATGGTTCACGCTGGCCGGCAGCCTGTCCCTGATGCAGGAAATCAGGTTGAACGATGAGATCGTCGGGACCGTCGAGTTCAACATGGACTTGCGTCCGATGTGGCGTGAACAATTGCGGCGTCTGATGTGGATTCTGCTGGCCATGCTGCCGGCCATCGCGGTGTCCTACGTGATCGCGCGTCGCAGCATGGCGGCGATAACCCGCCCGATCATCGACCTCGACAATGCCATCGGCAAAATCACGGCGACGCGCCAGTATGACGTCCGCGTGACGCGGACCACCGCTGACGAACTGGGACATCTGGTGGATCGCTTCAACACCATGCTGGCCGAAGTGCAGACCGCCGACAATCAGATCAAGCAACAGCGCGACACCCTCGAAGATCAGGTCGAGGCCCGCACCGTCCAATTGCGCAACGCTACGGACGAAGCCAGGCAGGCCAAAGAAGTGGCCGAGAAGGCCAGCGCGGCCAAGAGCGAGTTCCTCGCCAACATGAGCCACGAGATCCGGACGCCGATGAACGGCATCATCGGCATGACGGAACTGGCGCTTGATCCATTGTCATCCGCCGACGAGCGGCAGGAGTTCATGCGCATCGTCAAGTCGTCCGCGGCAGGATTGCTCGAGATCATCAACGACATCCTCGATATCTCGAAGATCGAGGCCGGCAAGCTCGAGGTCGAGCACGTCGCCTTTGACTTGCACCGGACCGTAACGGATTCATTGCTGCCGCTGGAACTGCACGCCCGCAACAAGGGCCTGGATCTGACCTGCCGGATCGACGCCGATGTTCCGCTGCACGTGATCGGTGATCCGCTGCGCCTGCGCCAGGTACTGATCAACCTGATCGGCAACGCAATCAAGTTCAGCGATCACGGCAGCATCGTGGTCGGCCTTCGCCTCGAGTCCCGCGACGACAGTACGGCAATGGTGCGTTGCGCGGTAGGCGACAGCGGGATCGGCATTGCCGCCGATCAATTCGGGGAGATCTTCGCCGCATTCTCGCAGGCCGATACCTCGACGACGCGCAAATACGGAGGCACCGGCCTCGGCCTGGCCATCTCGAATCGACTGGTCGAACTCATGGGCGGTGCCATGAAGGTCGAAAGCGAACTCGGCAAAGGCAGCACCTTCAGCTTTACCGTCGCGCTCGGACTTGTTCCGGCCAGCGCCGCCGCCCGGGCCACATCGGCAGCCGACAATCAATCGCCCGCCACCGGCAAAGCCAGCCAGGCGTTGAATGTCCTCCTCGTCGAAGACAACCCGGTCAATCAGAAATTGGCGGTTCGCCTGCTCGAAAAATGGGGCCATCACGTCGTCATTGCCGCGAATGGAAAGGAAGCGCTGGACAGGGTCCGGTCCGGGCAAGCTTGCGACCTGGTTCTGATGGACATGCAAATGCCGGTGATGGGCGGCATCGAGGCGACGAAGCTGATCCGCGCCGACGAAGCCGCGAACAGCCGGCGGCGCCTGCCCATCGTTGCAATGACCGCCAATGCCATGACAGGCGACCGCGATGCCTGCCTTGCCGCCGGCATGGATGACTATCTGTCGAAGCCGATCAGACAGGAAGAGTTGCTGGCCAAACTTCGCCTGCATGCGCCGGCCGGCAGTCGGGCGCAGGCCGGGCCGGCTGCGCCCGCAAAGGATTTCGACTATGCCGCAGCGGCACGGACCATGGATGGAGAAGTCATCGGCATCATTACCCCCGTCTTCCTGAAGCAATACCAGAGGGAACTGGACGCGCTGCGTCAGGCCATCGACAGCGGTGATGCGGATAACGTACGGCATCATGCACACAGCCTCAAGGGCACACTGGGGGCGTTCGGCGCCAAACCGGCCGAGCGCCGCGCGGCCGAACTCGAAGTCCTTGCCGGCTCCGGCGACCTCGGCAGCCTTGCCCTGCTTATTGACAGCTTCGAAACAGAGGTGGAAAAGCTGGCGCTGGCCCTGCGCAAGGCGGCGTAAGCCGGCCTTCGCCATCATCGGCGCAGCCTTCTCCGATGCACTCTGCGTGCAGAGCGGAGAACGAATTCTTGCGCCAAAGACCCATTCCGGACATAGAGCGCCTGCCAGCATCAGGGCTTCACGCCGTCGATCCAGTCGACTCCTTCGACTGCCCCAAAAACCATTGGCCATAACTGCTTTCACTTGGTCTTGCTGCCTTGGCCAGCGTCACTTCGGCAAAACGGCGCATCACAATCTGCCGAAGGTCATTCCTGTTTCAGCTGTTTGCGCTCGGTAATGTCGATGTTGATGCCGACATACTTGACGATATCCCCGGCGGGGTCGCGCAGCGGCGACGCCAGTGCATAGACCCACGTGATCCTGCCTTGCGGGGTTTTGAAACGGTATTCGGTTCCCCATTTGCCCCGTGATGCCACCATTTTTTCCCAGTCCGCGAAGACCTTGTCGCGGTCCTCGGGGTGCAAGGCACTTTTCCAGCCGTCGCCGAGAGCCTGCTGTGGATTCATGCCGGTCATCGCGCACCAGCTTGAATTGACGTAGATGCACTGGCCATGAGCATCGGTCAGGTAGATGCCCGCCGGCGCCAGTGCCGTCAAGGTACGAAACTGCTCCTCGCTTTCGCGCAAAGCGGCTTCGGCATTCTTGCGCTCGGTGATGTCGCGCGCGAATCCCACCGTGCCGATCACGCGGCCATCGAGGGTCACCGGAGACTTGAACGTTTCACTCCAGCGCCGCTCGCCGTGGTCTTCGATCCACTCCTCGACAATCTTGCTCTTGCCGCTGTCGAGAATCGCCCGGTCGTCGGCCCGATAGGCCTCGGCCAAATCCTTGGAGGCGATATCGAAATCCGTCTTGCCGGCCAATGCCTCCGCCGACGGCCAGCCGAATCGGTCTGCGAACGGCCGGTTGACGGCGAGAAATTGACTCTGGTCGTCCTTGAGCCAGACCAGGAACGGGAAGTTGTCGAGCAAGGCGCGCCGGTACTGTTCGCGCTCCCGCAACGCGTACTCGCTGCGCCTTTGCGCCGTCACGTCGCTGATGACCATGCGGCATTCCTGCCCGCCTTCGTCGGAAACCGCCTCAATATGGACGATGGCAATGCCCCGCCGCTGTGTCGGACTGAGTTCGATCTCGCAGGTCTTGCGGGCTCGCCCGTCCAGCACGTCCGCCAGAAACCGGTTGAACGCGGGTAGAAAAGACGGTGACACCGATGCACTAAAGCGATGCTGCTTGATCTGCGATCGCTTGATGCCCAGCAGAATCGCTCCGGAGAGGTTGATCTGCCGGATGGCGCCCAGCGCGTCAAGGGTCACGTAGGCCACCGGCGCGAAATCGTAGAGGTCGGCGTAGCGGTCGCGCACCGCATCCGCCTCGGCGTAGGCGTTGGCAATTTCCTCGTTCTGCAACTCCAGTTCAATCTGACGCACTTGGAGTTCACGCACCAGGCGAGCGACGTCATCCGGAGAACAGGGCTGGCTGACCTGCATGTGTTTGAGCCTCTTTTCGGCACGCGCGCGTATGTTCTTTGGAGTGGGCCGAACCGGGGGTGGGTTGAGCGCTTTCGACATCGAGTGCAGGAGGCGATCCGAGTGCATTTTCATCGCCGCATAGCATTCGCAGGCGCGTGCTTCCAGGCCGCGACGATCCAGAATCGTTATCTGCCCGCGGCTGTAGGTCATCAGGCCTGCGGCCTGAAGTTTGCCTGCCGCCTCGGAGACCGCAACGCGGCGAACGCCCAGCAGGTGGGCCATCATGGCCTGGGTGGTGTTCAGTTGCATGCCCGGCAGCCGGTCGAGACAGAGGAGAATCCAGCGGCACAGCTGCTGCTCGACGCTGTGGTGGCGACCGCACAATGCGATCTGTGCCATCTGGGTCATCAGGGCCTTGGCATACAGGATCACCAGCCGCAGCAATTCGCCCCCCTGATCGAGTACCCACTCAGCGACCTCGGAGCGGATTCGATACGCGCTGCCCGGACTTTGGACGACCGCGCAATGCGATGTTGTCTCGCTGCCGAGAACCGCCGGAATGCCTACCAGGCCATCGTTGCCGGTCATCGCCAGTTCCGATGTGGCCCCGCTTGCGGTATTCCAGAGTAGTGAAACGATGCCCGCTGTCGGAAAATAAAGGAACTCGACCGTGTCGCCGGCCTCATAGATGACCTGGTCCGGGGCCAGAGACACCACTTCCAGTTCGGGCTCCAGGCGAAGGTATTCGGCCGCCGGCAAGGCCGCCAGAATGCGATTCTGCCTGGGCGTAGCAAGCCGCGTGTTCATTCGTCCGCCTCCCTGCGCAAGTCAAAAATCAAGCCCCGCGAAAGCTCCACGGCGCCATCCTGACGATACCAGACTCCGTGCCGACCTATGTTCGCCATATGTCCGGAAGTGAACATACTAAGTCTCGCCGCAGGCGTATGGTATTGCAAATGGCATGAATCTACCCGCACGGCTCGATGCGGCGCTGACGACCCGGACTGGAGACCCCTGTGAATCGAGACCAATGGCAAATGAAGAAGGATGCAGCGGCATCGCATTCTTTGCCGCCGGGCGAAGCCCCCGGCGGCAGAAAGGCGTCTGGCAACCGGGATGACAACCGGGGTTGCACAAGGCCTGAACAATTAATTCCGCAGCAAATATCAACCACACTGAAAAGGATCACACCATGTTCGAACAAATTATGGCTGCGCTGAACAGGCCCGCTACACAAAACACTTTCGACTATGCGCAACGGATGATGGATTGCACCTTGAATCTGACCCAGGCTCAGGCGGATGTAATGAAATGTCTCTACGATGAGATGGGGCAGGAATGCCGCGAAACCTTGACCTCATCCGACCCGGCGGCGATGAGCAAAAATTGGTCCGGCCTGATGTCCACGGCGATGCGCGCCAATGCCGAAGCGGGGGCGCTTCTCATGAAGAACGCCCGCGAGTACCACGACGAAATGTTGCAGATGATGCAGGGCTCGAATCAGGCGCTTTCCGGGCAGTTCATCAAAGACATGGCGGGGCTTGCAACGGCAACAACGGCGGCAAACGGGGGGGCTGCTTTGCAAGCGGCCCGGGCAAAGAAGGCGGCCTGAGGAGGAGGCTTAGGGGTCGCGCCCGAACACCAAAACAATGCAACGCGGCGCGGCCCGACGGCGACAGGAGGAGAAAATGAAAGCACTCAAAGAAGCCGTTCAGGTCGCCAGCAAGGGCAACGGTTCGGCAAAGACAGCCGGCATGATGGCCGAACGCTTGTGCCGGACAGAAGGTCGATGCGCCCAGCCCGGAAGAGATGATCGCGGTTGCGGCCTATTTCCGCGCCGAGCAGCGCGGCTTCGCGCCGGGATGCGCGATGGATGACTGGCTGCAGGCGGAAGCGGAATGCAAGTCGGGTCAGGACAGCTGATCCCGGGAGAACACACAGGCTCCATTGGCCGTTGAACCGGGACGTGAATCCGGCTTTGGATCGAAGTGGGCTCGTGCAGCAATAGTCGCACCGGAAGCAAGGGAGCGTCCATGAAGGCGCACGCGAAAAGGCAGCATGAGCGAATGCCCCTGAGGGCATTGGCGGAGAGGCAGGTCGACAACGCGTTGCCGGCCGCAGGCCTCTCGACCGAAGACCTGCTGCATCAACTTCAGGTGCATCAGGTCGAGTTGGAAATACAGAACGAGGCCTTGCGCGCTGCCCAGATAGAGCTTGAAGCCTCGCGCGACCGCTATGTCGATCTCTACGACTTCGCCCCGGTCGGTTATCTCACGCTTACTGACGACGGCGCGATCGAGGAGATCAACCTCACGGCCGTCACGCTGCTGGGCAGAAACCGTGAAACTCTCCAGCAAAAGTCCTTCGCCGCGCTGGTCATTGCCGAAGACCAACGTTGCTGGATGCAGCATTTCCTGCGGGCAAAAAGCCGCGGGGAGAAAGGTGGCCTGGAACTGGCCCTGCTGCGCGGCGACGGCACGGTGTTTCAGGCACAGCTGGATTACGCTCAGCAGAATGTCGTGCCTGGCAGTATCCCCGCGACCGGTGCCGGCACGGCGATACGCATTGCCCTGACCGATATCAGCGACCGCAAACAAGCGGAAGATGCGCTGGACAAGTTCTTTGATCAATCCATGGACCTGCTTCTTATCGCCCGGGCCGATGGAGCGATTCTGCGGGTTAACAAGGGCTGGGAATTGGCGTTGGGATATGGCCAGAAGGAACTTGAGGGAAGCAACTTCCTTGACCTGGTCCATCCAGACGACAAGGCGGGAACCGTGGTGGAGATGGGCAAGCTCGCACAAGGGATAACAACTTTCCACTTCGAAAACCGCTACCGCCACCGCAACGGCGAATTCAGGCTGCTGGCCTGGTCGGCCAATGCCGCTGAAGCAACGCACTTGATCTACGCAGTGGCCAGCGACATAACCGAGCACAAACAGGCGGCAGCGGAACTTGCCCGAAAGACCGTGCTTGTTGAGGAGCGCGTCAAGGAGCTCGGTTGCCTCTATCGGACATCAATACTGATGGCCAAGCCGGATATCTCCCAGGATGAAGCATTCGCTGCGGCGGTTCAGCTTATTCCACCGGGCTGGCACTATCCCGCAATTGCTTGCGCCAGGATCGTAATCGGTGAGCAGGTGTTCATCACGGACAACTTCAGGGAAACACCCTGGAAACTTTCTGCCGACATCACTGTCCCGGGAAAAACCGTCGGGTCGGTGGAGGTCAGATATCTGGAGGAAACACCGCTTCTCGACGAGGGGCCGTTTCTAAAGGAAGAGCGGGAACTGATCGGAAACCTGGCCCGGCAATATGGAGCCATGACCGAACGCAAGCAGGCTGAGATCGATCTGCGCAAATTCAAGAACATTGTTGATTCGACGGATGATGCGATCATCAGCAAGACATTGGAAGGCATTATCGAGAGCTGGAACCGTGGCGCCGAAAGACTGTTCGGTTACAGGGCTGAAGAAGTCATCGGCCAATCGATGCAGGTGCTGATCCCGCCGGACCGGATGGATGAGGAACCGGCAATACTCGGGCGCATCGCACTCGGCGGGAGAATCGATCACTATGAAACCGTACGTCGCTGCAAAGATGGCCGGTTGATCGATATAGCCGTCACCATATCCCCTGTTTTGGACTCCAGCGGCAAGGTGATCGGCGCTTCCAAGATTGCAAGAGACATCACTGCCCGCAAGAAGGTCGAGATAGAACTCTGGCAGAACCGCAATCACCTCGAAGAGCTCGTCTTTTCGCGCACGGCTGAACTGGCACAGGCCAAAGATGCCGCCGAAGCCGCCAATCGCGCCAAGAGCGAATTCCTGGCCAACATGAGTCATGAAATGCGCACGCCGATGAATGGCGTCATGGGCATGATCGACCTCGCCTTGCGCCGCGCCACCGATGCCAAACAGATCGACTGGCTCAACAAGAGCAGGGATTCCGCCCAGCATTTGCTGGCGGTCATCAACGACATTCTCGACATTTCGAACATTGAAGCCGAGCGGCTGACGCTGGAGGAGAAGAACTTCTCTCTCGCGCGAGTATTTGACGACACACTTCAGATGCTGGGTGAAGCGGCCCAGGCCAAAGGGCTCTGCCTGGGCCGCGGAATTACCCCCGCCTTGCCCGACCTGCTGTGCGGTGACGCCACCCGCCTGCGGCAGATACTGATCAATTTCGTCGGCAACGCCATCAAGTTCTCAACGAACGGCCAGATCACCATTACTGCCGGCGTCTTGGAGGAAGACAGTCTGAGTGTATTGCTGCGCATGGAGGTCACCGACCAGGGCATCGGCATCAGCCCCGAACAGCAGGATCGCTTGTTTCATGCCTTCACCCAGGCCGACGGCTCAACGACGCGCAAATACGGCGGTACCGGCCTTGGCCTGGTCATCTCCAAACGCATTGCCCAGTTGATGGGCGGCGACGCGGGGGTAATCAGCGAGGAAGGTCGGGGCAGCACCTTCTGGGCTACCGTGAGACTGAAGAAGGGCAACGAGATAGTCGTCGCCCCGGCGACGGAGAACGTCGATGCCGAAGCGGTTACCGGAAAAGAGTACGCAAGGATAAAGTAAGTATCTCCCGGTGGCAGCAATAAAGTGCTCCTGGCATATTGATTCCGCATCAGACGGAGTACCATGAGCGGCGGAGGTGTATTGTCATGGATGAACGCTCGGCCGGGGTCGGACATACAACTGCCGAAGATGAGGCGACGATCCTTATCGTTGACGACATGCCGGAGAACATCGGCGTGCTGGGAGCCCTGTTGCGAGGCGAGGGCTACGAGGTCAAGGCCGCCAACTCCGGCGCCGTCGCGTTGCGCTATGCCATTCAGGAGCCGCGGCCGTCTCTGATCCTGCTTGACGTAATGATGCCGGAGATGGACGGATTTGAAGTGCTCCGGTTGCTGCGTGAAAACGACCTCACCCGGAATATTCCGGTGATATTCCTCACTGCCCTCAGCGATCCCCACGACACTGCCCGCGGCTTGCTGCAAGGCGCCGCCGACTATATTCCAAAGCCGATCCAGCCCGAGGTGGTTCTGGCCCGGGTGCGGACGCAGCTTGAGGTCTATCGTGCCCGTCAGTGGCTGAGTAACCAGAACCAGTATCTCGAGGCCGAAGTGGCCCGCCGCGTGGCTGAAAACCGGCGCATCCAGGATGAGGCCGAGCGCACCCGGGAGAGGCTTAACCACCAGCGCGAACTGATCCTGATCTCGGCGGCGGAAGGCATCTTCGGCACCGATGCGGAGGGCATCATCAACTTCGTGAACCCGGCAGCGGCGGCCCTGCTGGGGTATGAGGGTGATGAATTGTGCGGTCACAGTGCCGCCGAGATATTTTTCAGCTCCGGCGTGCCTGGGAATGGCGCCCCTGGCGTTTGCCCGATACAGACTTCCTGCAGGACCGGCATCGCGATTTCCGGCCGCGAGGAACTATTCCGGCGCAAGGATGGCAGGCCGCTGGAACTGCAGTTCTCCTGTACGCCGATTGCCGAAGACGACAAGCCGGCCGGAGCGGTAGTGACGCTGCAGGATGTCAGCGAGCGCAAGCGCTATCTTGAGCAACTGGAACGCAAGTCGAATTTCGACGACCTGACCGGCCTGCCCAACCGCAACCTGCTCAATGACCGCATCGCCGGCGCCATTGCGCGATGCAGCGCGGCCAACAGCGGCTTGGCGCTGCTCACGATAAACCTCGATCGCTTCAAGGGCATCAACGATAGCCTCGGCCACAGTGCGGGCGATCAGGTATTGCGCGATGTCGCGGCTCGTCTTGGCGCGGTGACCGGGAAGATGGACACGCTGGCGCGCCTCGACGGCGACGAGTTTGTGCTGGTGGCCGGGCCAACGGAATCCGATGCGGCGACAAGGCAGGCTCTCTCCCTGCTCGAGATGCTGGCGCCCCCGTTCAAATTCGGCGAACGCGAGTTCTTCCTCACCGGCAGCATCGGTATCGCGGTTTTTCCCAAGGACGGCGAAAACGGCGGGGCGCTGCTGAGGAACGCTGCTGCGGCAATGTTCCGGGCCAAGGCCGGAGGCGGCAACCGCTTCAATTACTACGAACCGGAAATGAATGCGCGCTCTCTGGAGCGCATGGACATGGAAAACGGACTGCGCCGCGCCCTCGATCTGGCCGAGCTGGTGGTCTATTACCAGCCGCAGTTGAGCCTGCGCACGGGCGAAATCATCGGTGCCGAAGCGCTGGTGCGCTGGCAGCATCCGCAGCGGGGTCTGGTCATGCCGGGCGAGTTCATCGCGCTGGCCGAGGACTGCGGCCTTATCCTGCCGCTCGGGGAATGGGTCTTGCGCACAGCCTGCGCGCAGAACAAGGCCTGGCAGGATGCCGGGCTGACGCCGGTGACCGTGGCGGTGAACATGTCGGCGCGCCAGTTTGCGGCGCAAGACGTAGTCAAGCTGGCCGCCGCCATCCTGGCCGAGACGGGGCTGGGCGCCAACTACCTCGAGCTGGAACTCACCGAGAGTGCGGTGATGGCCGACGCCGAGTCCTTCATCAAGACCACGGAGCAGCTCAAGGGGCTGTCGATCACACTGTCGATCGACGATTTCGGCACGGGCTTTTCATCGCTTTCCTACCTCAAGCGCTTCGCCATCGACCGCCTCAAGGTAGACCAGTCCTTCGTCCGCGACATCGTCAGCGATCCCAACAGTGCCACCATCGCGCTTGCGATCATTTCCCTGGCGCACAGCCTGAAGCTTTCGGCCATCGCGGAGGGCGTCGAAACCGAGGCGCAGCTCAATTTTCTGCGGCGGCGCAACTGCGATGAAATGCAGGGCTACTATTTCAGCAGGCCGGTAAAGGCGGCCGAGTTCGGGCAAATGCTGCGCGACCGCCGCAAACTGGAGTTCGCCGCCACCGAGCCGGCGTCGAGCCGCACCCTGTTGCTGGTGGACGATGAGCCGGGGATTCTTTCCTCCCTCAAGCGCCTGTTCCGGCGAGAGGGCTACGTGATTCTTGCCGCCGACAGCGGCATGGCGGGACTGGAGCTGCTGGCGAAGAACAAGGTTGATGTGGTCATATCCGATGCGCGCATGCCTGAAATGAATGGCGGCGAATTTGTGGGCAAAGTACGGGAGATGTATCCGGACGTCGTGCGCATGATCCTCTCCGGTTATACCGATCTCAAGGCAGTCACCACCGCAGTCAATCGCGGCGAGCTGTTCTCCTTCCTGACCAAGCCGTGGGACGACGCCGAGTTGATTGAAACAGTTCGTGATGCCTTCCGCCACTCCGAACAAAGGCAGGAGAGGCGACGGGCGCAGCACGACGGACACTGAAGTGCCGGGGCAAGCCCGGCTGATTCTGCTGGCGATGGCAACGATCGAGGCGAAGGAGAAGTCATGAACCCTCCTGACGAAAAGCAACAACGCGATCTACTTCTGCGGGCGAAAGCCGAGAGGCATATCGACAATGAACGGCTGACCCGGGGAAATCCCGCGCACCCGGACGAAAAGCTGTTGCATGAACTTCAGGTGCATCAGGTCGAACTGGAAATGCAGAACGAGGCCCTGCGCCAGCAACAGACCGAGCTGGAAGCCGCGCGCGACCGCTATGTCGATCTCTACGACTTTGCCCCGGTCGGTTATCTCACGCTCGACACGGAGGGCATGATCGAGGAGACCAACTTCACCGCCGTGGCTCTGCTCGGGAGAGAACGCAAGAAGCTGCTGGGGCGTAGCTTCGCTTCCATGGTCCTCGACAAAGACCAGGCGCGCTGGATGAGGCTTTTCATGAGCGTGAAGCAAGGGGGCGACAATGGCACGGCGGAACTGGCCGTGCGGCGCGGCGACGGCACGGTGTTTCAGGTGCGACTGGACTGTGCGCCCCAAAAAGTTATGCGAAGCGGCGCCTTGCTTGCCGGAGATTCCGTTTTGCGGGCCGGCATCCCCGGGGACGACGCCAGCGCTGCGGCAATTCGCATTGCCCTGACCGACGTCAGCCTCAGGAAATCCGCCGAGGCCGCACTGTTGCAACGAAACGAGGAGCTGGAGCGCTTCAACCGGGCTGCCGTCGACCGCGAACTGGTGATGATCGGCCTCAAACAGCAGGTGAATGCGCTGTCGCGCGAACTCGGGCGCACCCCTCCGTTTGCACTGGACTTTGCTGACGCGCCAACCGCAAAGGGGCCGACATGATGCATCTCGACATGCGCACCGTGGTTGTCCTCGCCGCGATCAGTTACCTGGTCTGCACACTGTTTGTCATCCAGTTGTGGTGGGAGAACCGCAACCGTTTCGACGGCCTGAACCTCCTGGCCATCAACTTCGTTTTTCAAACCGTGATGCTGTGCCTGATCGCGTCGCGCGGCATAGCCCCGGACTGGATATCCATCACCTTCGCCAACATCCTGTCGATGGTGGGATCGTTGCTGAACTTGGTCGGGCTGGAACGATTCCTGCGCAAGCCCGGACCGCAACTGCACAACTATCTGTTGCTCGCGGCCGGAAGCTTTGTTTTTTACCTGTTTGATTCCGATCTGCCCACACGTACGCTGATCTTCTCGATTTTTTTCCTGATCATTTGCGGGCAATGCGTGTGGCTCTTGTGGCATCGCGTCGAGCCCATGCTGCGCCGGCTGACATTCGGCGCCGGCATGATATTCGTCGGCTATTGCCTGCTCAGCATCGTCCGCATCGCCGGCCATTTTGCCGGTGGGCGAGGCCCGCAAGACTACCTCCAGTCAGGCGGCTTCGAGATAATGGTACTGATCACCTATCAGACCCTGCTCATTTTGCTGACCTATAGCCTGGTGCTGATGGTGAACCGGCGTCTGGTCATGGAGATCGCGACCGAGCAAGACAAGTTCGCCAGAGCCTTCCAGTTGGCTCCCTACGCCATCACGATGACGCGGCAGTCCGACGGCGTCATCGTCGAGGTGAATGATCAGTTCGCGGCTGTCACCGGCTATGAGCGAGCTGAAGTCGTCGGCAAGTCACCCATCGATCTGCAGCTGTGGGAACGCGACGAGGATCGCGTTGCCGTCAAGGAGACCCTGGCAAGGGACGGCAGGGTAATAGCGCGAGAGCTGAATTTTCGGACGAAATCCGGGGCGCCGGTGACGGGGCTTTTTTCGGCGAACATCCTCTCCGCAGAAGGCGGAGGCAACGTCTTGTCCTGCATCCTCGACATCACCGGGAGCAAGCAGATGACAGCGGCGCTACTGGAAAGCGAGGCCCGGCGCAAAGCCGAGATGACCGACGCCCTTGAAGCCCAGCGCCGGGGTCGGATTGCGGCACTGAACCTGATGGAGGACGCGATTGCGGCCCGTACCGCCGCCGAGGCGGTAGCCACGGCGCTGCAACAGCAAACCGAAGCTCTGCGCCATCGCAACGAGCAACTCGACCGCTTCAATCGTCTCTCGGTCGGTCGCGAACTGGACATGATCGGTCTCAAACGCCAGGTGAACGCGCTGTCGCTGCAACTCGGGCTGGCGGCGCCGTTCGACCTGGCCTTTGCCGATCTGCCGCAGGACCCGCTCGCCGCGGCGAGCGATTCGGACTCACCGGCCACAGGCACGCCGCGATGAGCACGCTCCCGGCGAACGAGCGCCTTGCGGCCCGCTTGACGCGGGAATGGCTGTTCCTTGCGGCGGCCCTGCTGATGCTTGGCGGCGGCATGGGCTGGAGTCTCTATGCCGACCGCCAGGAGCTCGAGGACGAGGAGCGCGAGCGCTTGTCCCGTCGGGCCAGCATGATTGATGAAAATATCAGGCGCCAGTTGTTTGCGACCAATCGCGCACTGGAGTCGATCCGCAGGGATTTGCCTCTGTTGAAAGCGCAAAAGGACAGTACGGACCTGATCAACGACCGCCTGCAGGCCCTGGTCGAAGTCATGCCGGGGGTGCGCACCCTGCTCGTTTACGATGCCGACGCCACCGTGCTCGCTACCAACCGCAAGGAGATTATGGGGTGGAATTTCCGCGAGCGGGAGTATGTCAAGGCCGCCCTGCAAAGCCGCAACCCGGCCATGCTCCACCTTTCGGCGCCTTACACCACGGCGCTCGGAGCTTTCGCCATGACGGCGGTGAAGCTGATTGCCGATGACCGTGGCCAGATAATTGGAATGGTCGGGGTCACCATCGACCCCGGCTATTTCAAGACCCTGCTGCATTCGGTCGTCTATGCGCCGGATATGCGGGTTTCCGTCACTCATTCCGACGGCAGGCTGTTTGCGATCGTGCCCGAGCAAGCCGGCCTGCAAGGGCAGGATCTCGCGCAACCCGGCAGTTTCTTTACCCGTCACCGCGACAGCGGGCAGCAGGCGACGCTGCTGACGGGGATTGCCTATGCCACCGGCGATGAACGCATGATGGCCCTGCGCACCATCAAGCCTGCGGACCTACTGATGGACAAAACCCTGGTGGTGTCCGTCGCGCGCGATTTGCCGGCCATCTTTGCCTTGTGGCGCAAGGATGCCTACGAAAAGGCCATGCTGTTCGGACTGGTCGCTCTCGTTGCCGGCATCGGTCTGTTCGTGGGCCAGCGACGGCGGTTGGCGCATGCACGCTTCGTGGCCGCCGACGAGCTTGAGCGCCAGCGGGCGGAGGATGCGCTGCGCGAAAGCAGGGAACTTTTAGTCTATGCATTTAGCAAGAGTCCCCTGATGAACTCCCTCAGCGATCTGGCTACAGGAAAATATCTTGAAGTCAATGACAGCTTTTGCAGGGTTTCTGAATTTAGCCGAGAAGAAGCCGTTGGCAAGACAGCAATTGAGCTTGGCTGGATCAGTAAGGATGAACGGATGCGGATGGTGCAAGAGTTGCAGCAAACTGGTTCGGTGAATGGTATGGAACTTGCCCTTCAGAGCAAGAATGGCCGAGAAATCATTGGCAGATATTGGGGTGCCGTCATTCGTAGCACACAGGGAGACAAACTCTTCTCGGCTGCGGAAGACATCACCGAACGCAAGCAGGCCGAGGCCCGCAGCCATGAAAGCGAAGACCGGCGCATCAGCGAGCAGGCCGCTGCCCTCGAAGCCCAGCGCCAGGCCGGCCTGGCGACACTGAACCTGATGGCGGACGCCGTCGCCGCACGCTGCCAAGCGGAGGCAATGACCTCGACGCTGGATAAACAACTCGACGAGCTGCGCCGCTGGCAACAGGTGACGCTTGGCCGCGAAGGCCGCGTCCTGGCCATGAAGCAAGAAGTCAACAGCCTGTTGGCCGAGCTCGGCCAGCCGCCGCGCTATCCGAGCGCGGCGGAGGCGGAGCCAGAAAAGTGAAAGCGCGGCCATGGATCCCGTAAGCGGCGCACCCGCCGCCCAGCCAAGGATGACGCCGAAGCTCGTCGTGGCGGCGGCAGGCGCCCTGGCGGTAGTCGTCGGCGCGCTGGCCCTGGCCGGCTGGGCGCTCGATATCGACGTGCTGAAAAGCGTCCTGCCGGACTGGGTGTCGATGAAACCCAACACGGCCGTCGCCTTTCTCCTGACCGGCATTGCAGTGCTCCTCTCCGGCCCGCGCCCGCCCCCCGAAGCCGACGAAGCTTTAACTCCCTGGTCTCGCGCGGGCCGGAGAGG
>Ga0194047_10001120_pt1 | contig 16863 bp, 15 predicted proteins | sample JunL225m_MetaG_2_FD_160070 | JGI IMG/M metagenome (GOLD analysis project Ga0194047, IMG submission 160070) | Anoxic zone freshwater microbial communities from boreal shield lake in IISD Experimental Lakes Area, Ontario, Canada - Jun2016-L221-5m | ecosystem: Environmental > Aquatic > Freshwater... | reverse complement strand
GTATGTTGTTGTCATAAAAAATCTCCTTGTTTGCCTTTAACGGCTCACAAGGAGATTTTATAATCCGGCATATGTCTAACTTCTATAGTCGCACCAGCATAGCTGGTGGTTTAGCAAATTTAATTATAGACCTCATAATAGAGCAACAACAAAGTGATGATATTATGAAAATAGCGGTATAAATAATTTAAATTACTTATTTATATGAATAATGAATATTATTGATGGTATATGAAAAAAACATAGTAGATCCAATGGATTAAATAAATTTCTCAACAGAACCTAGATTTATTTACATAAATTTTACACTTGTCACAAAACCTTCACACGACTTTAAGATTTATATACTGTATTATAAAACATTCATAGAATACTTATTGATAATAAGCTTGGGCATTATGAATAATAATTTTGCTAACAATATTTCAAAAAGACTGACTGAATTAACAGGGGCGGTTTTCGAAACGGCTGACGATAGCATACGATTATCAGAACGCAATACTACTGTGCAGAGATATACCGCATCGGTTCTATTATTTGATTTTGGAATAATTATAAATCCTGAAATTAACGCCAAAAATGTAATTTCCGTGGAATCAATAAACGGCAATTTAGTTGCCGGTTTGGATAATGCAATTTCTGAGCATGAACCTAAACGCAGAAGAAATCTTGATGAAAGTATTGAGCTTCTTAAGAATATAACAGGCGTTGAGTTTGTTTTTGACGAAAACAAGAAAGTTCTAATGATAAATAGACCGCATGAATATGATGCAAATAAATTGAATGCCTTGATTGGAAACGAAGTTATCTCAAGTTGCCAGTTCAAAAACGGCAAAAACAATCCTTTGATCGTGTATCGTGTAGACCTAGACAAATTAAAAGCCATTAATTTAGCAATGGAAAGAGCAGCGAGGCAAATTACCGGTAAATGGGTTCAGAAACTTGAGCAACCATTTGTGGATTTTAAGAGGTATAAGAGCAGATAGAGACACAATGTTAAATTCAGAAAATTATAATTTGCGAGCTTATAGTGACGGTCATATTGGCTGGCGTGAGGCTTGTCGCAGGCTGTGCTTGGATAATTTTGCCGAATTAAAATCTTTATTAGAGGCAAATAATTTTTCTGTATTTTTCCCAAATACCCCTGAATATTGTGAAAACATAGATGCCGTGGATTCATTCTTGTATGATTATCGGGAGGATTAACCGATGTATATGGAAGAAGATGCCGGCATAGCAGTAAAAACCTACGGTTATCAAGAAAGAGCGATAAGAAAGCCGACGAAGGAAATATATGTAGCAGTTGATGCTTGTGCCGAGCTTGGTGGACAACCTTATAAAGTGTTGGAATCACTGCAAAAAACCTATAAAATCACAGGGCGACGAAACCTACACTTTATTGATACCGAGCAAGGCTTTCACGAGAAATCAAATTGTACGGCTCCTGAGTTTTTGCCAATGCTTGAAAGAAACCCCAATGGGTATGTAAGTTTTCTACAAAGAAACCCTGATTGGACACAAATCGTTCCGACCCCGAGATGCCAAAAATTTCGGGAGGATTTAGCAAAAAAAATCATACCCAAAATTGTTCAGCCTTTAATAGAGGCAGCGGATGAAGCATCTCAAAAAATAAGGCAAGAAGCCTTTAAGATAAGGCAGGAGCGAGGACATTTTATACTTGATGGCAAGGAAATAAACAAGGCTGAAGATATTGATGTAAAAATAAATATAAGCGAGAAAAACAACCCTGTTTTTGTTGGGGAATTGCTAAACGAAGCTGCTGATAAGGTGATTCCATTTTGGAAAGGTCAAGTGGATAAAATACCTGTGCTAAACTCCAATAACAGCAAAAAATGTCATAAAGGTTTTATGGCGGATATGATAAAGGCTTCCCAAGAAATCAAAGCTTTTTCGTATGTTTTTATGAACGCATATCAACCAAATAAATTATCAGAAATACAAAATTTACCGAGCGTTGATGATATGGTAAATACAGGTGCTATTACTCCTGATTGTTTAAGAAAAACTTCTGAACAATCACATATATTTTCTGATGTTAAGTTGAAAAATGATGATAAATGGTGGGAGCAATCAGAGGTAATACAGGCACTGCGAATGACTAAATTATGGCCGTGGGCTTTGAAGGGGAATCTTTCAGAGGATACAAGGGCTTTGATAAACAGCTGCCATAAAAATACAGCTGATATGTCATATCTTAAATTGTATAGCGATATAATTCCTACATTAAACGAGCCGCAAAACACTCTGTTTATGTTAATAACCAATGATGGGCCTCTTATTGAGCAATTTTTAGAGGTTTCAACAGGTGTTGCTAAAAATTCAGTAAAAGAGCCTTATGATACCCAAAGTGGTCGCAGAACAAAAAAGAATACTGTATTTGCACCATCATCAATTTATGAGCAGCTTTCTTTAAGCAAAAAATACCCCGAAGAATATCCGCGCCAAGCCGCTTGGGCTGGGTCAGAATTTGTGCGTTTTTCCTATAAAGAAGTTCTTGATTCAATTAAAGACTATATAGAAAAAGACGAACTACGCTTTTTGTTCAAAGCAATCAAAAAAAATAGCATCACTGAACAAGAAACCGGCAAAGCATATTCCATTTTGAAAACGGCATTGGATAAAAATGAATCCATCCCTGTTGAGCTTAAATCCGCCCTTGGCGAATTATTAGAGAAAACCCACACTATGGAAAAATTTGTTAGTAAAGACATTCAGAATCACGGCAGAGTTATAAAAGAAGGTAGATATGACGACCGCCAAAACCACCTATTAAATAAAAGAAACGAACTGCAAATTAGCAAATAAAAAAGAACAGGATTTATAATGGAAAAAAATAATAACACTTCTTTCGCAAAAGTTTCTGAAAAACTTAAAGATTTACCTGTTAATGACAAGGTTGATGCAGTTGTTGATTCGGTAAAATCGGGAAAAGTTACGGTGCTTACTGCGGAAACTGGCAGTGGAAAAACCTTACTGGCAAGCACCAGACTAGCCGATACCAGCGATGGGCAGGTGGTGGTTTTAGTGCCACAGCGTTATCTAGCCATCAATGCAGCAGAAACTATTGCCGAACTTTCAGAAAATAAATTAGGTGAAGAAGTTGGCTATGCAATTGGGCGTAAATCTGGAGATCGCTCTAAATTTTCGCCTGATACAAAACTGGTGTTTGCAACTTATGGCTATGCTCTTAATTCTGGCTTGTTAGATACTGCAAAAACCATAGTGCTAGACGAAGTCCATGAATCAGGTGTGAACACTTCGCTGGCACGGGCGATTATTTATGACCGCTTAAAAACCGATAAATCGCTAAAAGTTTTGGAAATGAGTGCAACCCTTGACGCTCCAAAACAAGCGGCATATTGGAATGATGTAGCTAAAACTGAAATCTTTCACGCTGATGGTAAAGCATTTCCTTGTGATTTTCGTGAGGATAAGAAAAATTCGATTGAAAAAGTAGTTTGTGATTTAATTCCAAATGAAAATCGCAAAGGTGTGGCAGTATTTCTTCCCGGTGTTAAGGAGATTAAAACAGCTGCCGAAAATATCCGCAAGATGATGGCTGATGCCGGGGTTAGCAATGTTGAAGTCGCCACCATTTACGGCGATATGAGCATGGAAGAACGAACAGAAGCGGTAAAACCACCCCAAGAAGGTAATGTAAAAGTTTTGATCGGAACTAATGTTATTGAATCTGGTGTTAATATCCCGTGGCTTGATAGCGGTGTTTCTAATGGTAAAACTAAAATCCCTTATTATCGTGAAAATGGGGCAAAAGCATTGGTGTTGGAAGATTTACCACAATGGCGGATTATACAACAAGAAGGGCGAGTAAAACGCTTTTGCGAAGGTATTTTTGTACTCGCTTCAAAGATGGGAATGAGTGAGCGTGCAAAAGACAGCACCCCAGAAATCACTAGAGTTTCACTTAATAGTTTAGTTTTAGAAGCTGCTAATTATGGGAAAAATCCGCTGGAATTACATTACGATGCTGAGGTTGACAAAAACGCCATATACCGCGCAAAAGATGATTTAATTCGCCTTAAACTGCTAAATGATGATTGGTCGCTTACAGAAAAAGGTCGGTTTGTTACTTCGCTTCCACTAGAGGCTGACCCCGCAACTATGATGTGGGAAGCACCGCCCGAAATTCAAAAGGATATTGCCATACTTGCGGCAATCTCAGAAATTGGTGGCTTGCGTGATGACGAAAATACCGACAAAAAAACAATTGGACATGGGCAAGATAGAAATTCCGATATTATTGATGCTTTCAAAATATTCAAAAAACTTGAGGGTATGGGAGATAATGTAACCGAGGAAAAATGCAAAAAACTTAATGTTGGTTGGAAAAAATATCAGGACGCTAAAGAATTAGTTGATGAACTAAATCGTCGGCATAGTGCTGATAATAAAGTTGAGGGCGAAAACAAAGTAGAACAACTCCCGGCAACCGATGAAGAACTAGTGCAGGCATTATTGCAAGGCAGCGTTAATCATTTATTTGACAAAGGCACGGGATATTTGGACTTAATCCGAGGAAATAAGGACTACACCCACGACCAAAAATCCGTTGTTGGTGGTGCGGAGCATCGCTTCAGTATAGCGAGTTTAAGAGAAATACAAACGGATGGAGAACCACTTACCATTGCTGGCGACATTACAAAAGTATCAACCGATGCACTTCTAAAATTTGCAATTCGTGAACCAGATATATTTAAGGATTTGCAAATTCATACTGCGGAACAAAAAGGAAAAAGGGATTATTTAACTGCAAATTATTTTGGAAAACAACCAGTGCAAATAAATATTCCCAAACATCAATCGCAAGAGATGCAAGCGTTTTTAGATGAAAACCAACTAGGATTTGCTGCAAAACATGGGAAAAAGCCAAAAATTGAAATAAAACCTAATGATGAAGTAGTAAATTGGGCGGAGGAAGAGCTTAAAAGACCAAAAGAAAAACGAAAATGGCGGTAATTTTTTGTAAAAAATCTTAATAATTATGGATATACAACACTAATATAACTTAATAAATATCTCCAAAAGGCTTTTAATTATATGGAAAAAGACGAATTTAAGATTGAGTCAGATTCACCATGGGCGATACTGGTTGCCTATTTGGCGGAGCGTGGTAAAAAAAACGAGATAGATGATATAAAAGAATATCTTGTCTTAAAAGAGAAGCGTAATAAAGCATCTTCAAAAGGCTTAAGTCAAAAAAATCAAGGTCGCTTTGATGAGTTAAAAAGCGAGATTTCTGAGCTTTATTTTATCAAAACCGATTTTGAAGATTACATAGATGGTGACAAATCGGGAAGTGAGGAAGCTAAGGATTTTGCTAAACGCATAGAAAATCTAACAAAATATGTATCCGACTTCAATCAATCTCCAGATAAGTCGGTAAATACTGCGTTAAATAGGTCAATTTCTGCAAATAAAAGACGCAGAAATGATGCAGCAGGGCTTGCTAGACAAATCAAAGATGGTACAAAATTCTGGCAAATGCCAAAAGACGTGCCAGAGCATATACCCGGGCTATTTATGCAGTTTGTTCAGGAATCTCTTACTGGGTACTCATCTAAGTTAAGCAGTTCCATCAATCTCGCAAATTCAGCAGTTAATGGACAAAATAGAGATTGGAAAAAGGCTTATACAAAGAGTATTGAAAATGTTGGTAAGTTTTTAGAAAATCCCAACGAACGAGAAGATTTAAGCCTTATTGATCTTACTTATGTAATTGGTGAACATCGTGGGGCGACCTCCTTCCGTGATAGCACCACTGGTTATTATGCTGATATAGATGCAATGGTAAATGGGTTAAACCTTGCCATGCCCAACCAAGAAAAATTCAGGCAAGAGGTGGATTTAACCCATAATTGCGTAGATCCTAATTATCAGAATTTATCATATACCACCAAGCTATCATTTGTGAATGCTAAGCATCAATTGAGGCTTTCCAGCAAAGATATTGATTTTTACGGTGCAGCCCTTGGCTCGGTTAGCTCAATTATGCGTGGTTTTGGAATTGACGAAATTGACGACCGCTTTAAGCAATATTTGCATAACACTGCTGACCATTCCCTGCGAACTTGTGTAACCATCGCTTCGGTTCGTGATGCAAGTATTAGAAGGCTTGAAAAAATATATGGCAAGAAATTGGCGGAGGCAAGCGATGTTGATAAAAGCAAATTTGAGACTGAATTTCAAGAGATTGTAAAACAAACCAAAGATTCCTCAACTTATTTTGCAAGAAAAGCCTGTTTGCATGATATGGGAGAATTCCTAGATGAAGTTTTGGGAAATAATCTTGTTGGAAAAACCGAAGAAGAAGAAAAAGCCTTGAGGGCTTTGCGCGATCAGCTAGAGGAGAGAATCCAATCACACTACGCAAAATTAGAAATTGAGCATCGCTTAACCAAAGATACTCTCGGCTGGAAAAAAGATGAGGTTAAAGAGTTTATAGATTTAGATAAAGAGCGAGATAAGCTATATGATAACAAATTCTACCACACTACTTTTGAGATATTTGAACGGCTTAATAGTAATCATGACATTGTAACCCTAAGACAAGTTGGTAGAATTAACCAAGATGGTAAGTGGCAAAACGCTAAAAATGTAAATTCAGATCAGAGTCGTTATACGCTGCAATATGTTTGGTCAAGAGTTTCTGGGCATAAATTTAAGGATATTGACCCAATAAATATTGCTACATACCAAGACGCTGAATACAAAAGAAAAATAGAAAAAGATTCTGATGACGCATCTAATCAAGTGGCTAGAGAAAGTGGTGCAGCACCACAGTATAATCCACAAGTAACTAGAAAACAAGATCATCCCAATACGGATTTATCACTTGATGATTTTATGCTGCAAAAGGATATTGATTATCCAAAATCAATATTCAAAAATTTTGTAGATTCAACAATTTCTGATTACAAAAATCTACCACCAAAAGAAGCCAAAGCCAAGCAAATCAGCAATGAAGAAATACTCTATGGTGTTTGTTATGAAATGATTCATTACACCAAGAAACAAGGGCGGATGGAACCTAATTTTGACGATTCAAAAGTGGAAATAGCTGTGCGAAAAGCTGTATCACAAGGTATTGATGCAGCACAAGCTGATTTGAAAAGCAATGGTCTGGAATTATTATCTTTACAGCCTGCAAAAACAATAAAAGCTGAAAAAAGATACCCTGTTGGAGTTATAAAATTACCGAGAGAATTTTCTGATAGCAAAAAGCCAGAGCAGATCATTTCACTAATCAACCCTGATGGTGTGAAGATGGTAGCCTCTATCTTTGATGGAGTGTATAAGTTAGCAAATGATTGTATAAAAAAGCCTATTGCCACTATACCAGTTTCTATGGCGTTAGCTCACAATCAAAGTATTACGGAGCAAGAATTTAAGCAATTATTTGAATCGGTTTCTGCTTTAGAGGCAGGTGGGGATGCTTCTTTGGCTCTGGCTGGGTTTATGCAAACTGGCTCTCTGATAAATGCTGATGCTAGGGACGCTGCATTGCTGAATCCTATAATTTCTGCCACACTCGCCAAACCACAAAGAAACAGGGAAGCTATAGAAAAATGTTATAAATATATACTCAGCGAATTTCATGGTGAGATAGCCCAAAAATACGGCATAGATGAAAAAGTCATGGATGCGATTTTAACTCGCGAGAATATGGAATCGGGGAGATATTCTAAAAAAGATTCAGATATTACGCTTTCCGGCAAAATATCTGAAAATATGTATGATTATTTTGCCAATAACTATAAAAAAAACAATCCGCAACAGAATTCTGATTTTGAGCAAGCTGAACGCTATATGTTGCGTAAAATATTACGCAAAGAAACGATTAAACTGGAAAACAGGCTAGAACAAGAAAATAACCAAGCTCAAACGGCATCTTACGAAGAAAAAATTTCTGCACTTACCCAAGCGAGAGAAGCTATAGCCCCAATTGCCATAACCCCAATTGAAGTTAAAGAAACAGGAAAAAAGCATGGTAATGGGATTATGCGAACAATCGGTACAATTGGCGCTACTGTTGGTGCTGCTGCTTTTGCTCCACACCTTGACCCAAGTATGATCGGTGATGCACTCAATATAGCAGCAGCATTTCCGCAAACTCTTAATCAAAATCCAAGCACTATAAAAGGACAAATAGAAAGTCACTCGGATGATGTTCATGATTTTCGTGCTGAATATGCCCTTCCTATTCGCTTTGCTACAATATCTGCCCTTGGCGGTGTAATGATGGGGTCTGGAGTTGGTGGAGATATTTCAATTCCATTCACCGATTCACATCTTGATAGCAACATTGTTTATGGTGGAAATTTAATGCTCGCAGGTGCTGCTGCTTTTTTAGCATCCGTGAAAGACAACATAAAACAGTTGGAGATTTCTAACCCAGTTAGAAAATTTGTTGATAGTTATCCAAAGGCTGAAATCAAAAACGGACATATTTACATTACAAAAGGCGTTACTCGTAAAAAAATAGAGCTTCCAGATGATGTTGAGCAAGAACTCAAATTATCCTATCAACTAAGCCAAAGTAATGCCCAAGCCTTTGAGCAAATAACAGATGCAACACTTGCTCTGTTTGGAACTCCAATTCGAGCTTTGGCTACCCAAGGCGCAGGGATATTCACCAATCAAACCACTGTATCAAGTTGGGATTCAGCAACTACACTAGCTAAAAATGTAGCCACTGGTGATGGGCTTATGCAATCCGCAGCATCTATGACTGCAACGGTTTTATTCGCTCGAGTTGGTGTGTTAAATATGTATATGGGAGAAATATACAAAGCTATAAAGGAGGGGAAGACTCCAGATTTTGCAACCATTAAGAAAAAAATATCAGTACAATTAAAAGAGCAAGGAAGCACAGTTTTGCTGAATGGAATAAAAAACTTTACCGAAACTGATGCCGGTCAAACATTAAAATCAGCTATTCATAATGCTATACTAAAACCAATCAGTCATGCCAGCGAACTTTTGCCAAAGGTTGATGATGGAAGCAAGTGGGCAGATACTGTTAAAAAGAGGGAAATAGAGAAGTTGCAAGAAGGTAGACGATTACCTTAAATTAAGCCAAACTTATTTATGTTCGCTAATAAAGAAAAGGGCATTGTCAACTATAGATTGAGAGTGCAATATCTTTGAATCTCCACATGACGATTGCTTGCCTAAGCATGATTGGGCATTTGGAAAATCTTTTGGTTCTACGAGTTAAGCGGGATAGCATATCCCTTAGGCTTGAGTTTTTTGCTTCAACCAAGCAAGTCTCTGCTTTATCAACGATATGCATGATATTTTTGGGTATTATTTTGTCGTAACTATAATTTCCATCTGTTGCAATTACAGTTATATTATGATGCCTATCGTTGTAAGCAATGCGGATATGTTTTGTTACAACCCAAACGGGAAAAATCTGTTTGTGTAGAACAAATTTACCGGGAATATTCTATCGGTAAACAGACATTATCTGAATTAGCTCTTAAATATCATAAATCTGAACGGACACCGGAGCAGTGAATTGCTTTTTTACGAGGCTGGTTTGAACCTCCAGAGAAACACATCTTAGAAATCGGCTTGAATGATTAAAGCACATAAAAGAGCAGGGTTTTTGACGTTAAAAAATGCCGGGGTAACACTCGTATCGATACAAACATTAGACCCTGCTCCGCCTGCCCCCTGGGATTGAAAATGCCAGAAACGAATGTCATAAATTCCCGGATAAGCTCCTCCTCCATTCCAAGTTGAATCAAAACCACTTACTATAACCCTGTCATGTCCTAAACCGTCGGGATATAAATCCGGGTGATTATTTGTAGTTGTTATTTTATTACCACCGACTTTAGAATATATATAGGCGGCATCTTTGGGTGAGAAATTCAACTGAAAAATTACATTACCTGACGACCTTACCGCAATCGCACCGGAGCGAAAATAATTCTTTCCGCCCCATGATGTTAGAACTATACCGCTACCGTCATTTTTTGCTGCGGCAAGATTGCAACTTGTTCCGACTCCGTCCATAACCCCGGGCATCACCGAATATTCGGTGATAAAACCTGCCTGCCTTAAATGAACCCAAGTATAATTTGCCTCTAAACCAAATAATAAATATACAGAAACGAATGTATCTGATGAATTTATTGATCCTGAAGCACTCGACCAACTCGCCTCAGTTAATAATCCGTCTATATAACCGTTGCCGTTGCCGTTAGAAGTCAAACCGTAATCGGTTGCATTGGCACAATCTCCGGGCAAACAATTATATTTTAACTTAAACGCATTTACAGCCGAATTATAAGAAACAAGCTGAGAAACATATGAGCGATTTTTTGCCGACCCGATCAAATCCTGCCCAACCAGCACTCCGCCGATGACCAAGCCGATAATCACCATAACGATTGATAGTTCAATCAGGGTAAAGCCTGAATTAGAGCGAGATTTAGCTTTGCCGACGCAGTTCGTGCTTAGTGAAGTGAAGTGAAGTGAAGTGAAGTGAAGTGAAGTGAAGTGAAGTGTTTTCCACATTTGTTTTCCAGTCAAGTGATTTATTGTCTTACTAATAATAGTTTTTCTAAATTTAATAAGCAAGAGAAGAACAGCTACCTTGCATTAGATTAAGCTGATGTACATAAACTAGACCCCGCTATAGAGATCAGCATCTAGTTTCTGCTTCTTGCGTCCTTGTATTTGCAGTTCTATGTCGGGGGCGATGCCTGTGGGAATACCTGCGGTTTCTTCAAGTGAGCGAGATTGCTTGTTGCCTTTGGAGTAGTAGTCGACATTCTCGGCTTGCACCTCTGAATTAATAATAGAATCCAATGTATCAAGAGTTTGGCTTATCATGCGATCAAAGTCCCACGCCTCAAACATAAATAAGCAAACCCCGCTAAATATCAAATAATGACCAAGCGGTGCGGGGACTAGAAACCCAACCACCCCACAAACCGCAGGTTCAACAAAACGCCTGACGATGGAGTCGCTAAACGGAAGCAGAGCCGATAACCATGATATCCCCCTGCTGCGACTATGCCAGCGTATCCCCTTTTTTATATCATTCCACCGCAACCGCCGTTGAAACATCGCAAAGCAAAACATTACGACTGCGAATATATATGGCAAAGAATTAGCAGCACCATAATTAGTCCGATAATTGGAACTGATAACAGGCAATGCCACTATCAGCACCGCCATCACAAATACCTTTATGGGATCAAGAAAGCGATAGCCTAATTTGCGTCGTAGGAATATCATAACCGTAAGGGCGGGAAATAGTGAAAGCATTGCCATAGCATCTACTTTATCGGCAATCGTGGTCGGCTTCGACATATTTTCGTCAGTCATAATGATTCCTTATTGTTCAAAGGTTAATTTCTTGAAAGGCATATTGTCGTCAAAGATAGCACCGCCCTTGTAAACGATAGATTCTACCAACCCACCGTAGATAGCACCGCCTCGTTTGAGAGTGGTAAATTCGGAGGGTTCGACATAGAAGCGGCGTTGCTCGCTTTGATTGACGCTACCTGTGCTTTTTTCGCCGTCGTGACTTGTGCCTGTACCGGTGACTGACTGCCAGCGTTCACCTAAAAGCTTAGATGCCCATTGGTTGGTCTCACCGGAATTCTGGCAGAAGAATTTAGCTTGGAGATTGCCGAGTAGGCTGTCCACAGAATCGTCATTGCCCAACACTCTGCGATAGCTTTCTCGGTTTTGGGTTAAATAGACCGTGCAACCGCCTGCACTACGGGCAACTGCCTGATATTCCGAGTCAAAGTCGCTGATGAAGTTCTGGGCTTCATCAGCCCAGAGAAAGACGGGACGCAGAAACGCTTCTTTAGGCTTGGCTCTTCTTAGCACCGCAATCTGAAAACAATATTTCCAAACCAGATTTGCCATTCTTCCGGCAAGGCGGAATTCTTGCACGGGTAAGTCTATAATGATGATTTTGCCTTTGAACGCATCTTCAGGGGTGATATTGGTATCGGGAGAGGAAAATAGCTTTCTAAGCGGTCGGGTCACAAACGGTCTTACCATCATCGCAAACGACAGCGTAATAATCGAGCGGGTTTTCTCCGACAGATTGGGAAACTCCTGCGTCCAGTAATTCACACATTCTTGCAAATCTTGATATTCTTCGCTTTTCTCATCGCTGATTTTGGATTTAGCTTCTCTGAGTAATGCAGCACAGACACTATTGCGTTGCCATTCTTCACTTGCCGTTTCTTTTGCCGATAACGGTGCAGTGTTGGCAATTGAACGCAATAACGGCAATGACACCGGAAATTTTGCCAAAATAGGCAATTCCACTAAATTGGTGTTCATATAATGCAAGGCATCTTCAAAGAATTTATTATCACCCCCACCCTCCGAGCTGCCTGCACCGCCTGCTACCGCTCCTGCAATTTCATCAAGCATGGCAACCGTATTGATTGCACTACCACCGCCTTCGCCTTTACGGCTTGCATCCCAATCCATAAAGTTAAAGCGATATTTACCGCTAGCGTCAAAGATAATCAAATCATCTTCCCGCCCGACTTCCCTTGCCCATCTCTGCCACTGTTCTCGCTCATCTTTCTTGGCACACAGCACCAATCCCCCGAAACCGCCCGCCAAATAACCAAGCGCAAGATGTCTTGCTACTCCTGAAGTTTTACCGCTGCCCGTTGCACCGAAAGCTGCAACTCCCGTCAATGCATCGGCAATCCGAAAAGCCTGACCGTTTCCCCAATCCCGCACAATCGTCAGCGGATCAAACGGCGGAAGATTTCTGGAGTTGTTAAATATGCTCAACTTGATTACCTGCCCTATTATTTATCTTTGCCTTTAGCACCTGCTCCCACAATATATTCTATTGAGGTGATGATTGGAGCATTGCTTGCAGGTGTGGCGAACTCATTGGGGTGAAACTCATGAATAGAAGCTAGCTTACCCTCAATAATTGCTCTGACAATCGGCTGCATATTTTTGCCCGCCACTTTAATCATCATAAAGCTAAAATATATCATCAGCTCCGTTCCGTAATCACCGTTAAACCCTATATCCATCAAATAGCGATATGACGGCACACGGGATTCGTTTAAAATCGGTCTGATTTCTAAATTCTCGGCTTTTTCCCGACAGCGAAATGCCTCATAGGCTTTTAAGCCGATACCGGCAGAACTTTGGCTCTCATTTCCGATATTTTCTCGGCGGAAGGCACTCAATGGATCAGTCATAAGGATTACCTTTCAAATTCTATATCCGGAGACTTCTGCAAATCTTGCTTTACGGCATCATGTTCCGGTTGATGAACCGACTGTTCAATTTCTTCCATTGCTTGATGATTTGGAGTAATCGCAGAATCTTGCAAAAGAATCTCTTGATAGCTATTGCCGATATCTCTGAATGCACTTTGTGCCAACATCTTGGTTTGTTCCCAAAAACCCGATTTATCATTTGCCATAATATAAATCTCCAATTTCGAGGTTGTTGCAACCTCATTATACCCTATTATATAAATGTCTCAATCAATCTTTTTGCCGGGTGTAACCTGACAAGAAACCGATGAGGGGGGATACGCAGTAAGCAAAGGTTGATTATTGCCTGATTTAAATGAATTATTACAATAAGTATCGTTATTACCTGCGGTAATGCCGAATTTCCCGCTACTTGGTTTGCCGTCATCTATTTTTTCATCAATCTTGCGGGCAACATCAACAGGAATTCCTATCGGTGCAATTGAGTTGCCGCCACCGTCTTGTCCATAATTTCCTGCAGTCCAAACCGCAGCACCTATTGCAGTTGCATAGGAAATCCTTCCGCCGTCATCTATGCCACTTCCAGATACTCCTATGGTTATAATATTACCCTGCCGAAGAAACAATGGAGTAGCAATTAATAAATTGACATCAACGCTGCCAAGGCATGTTACAATAATTCCCGTACCGTTACCGATTTTTGCATAAGGATAATTTAATCCAATATGTGAACGTCCGCCCGGACTAATAACTCCCTTGGCATAATTGCCGAGTCCTGCAAGACCGAGATGTTGAAATAATTGCCCGACCTCGCCCGAAATATTTGGCTGGAGACACTCGCCGTCTCCGTACGGTCCCATACTAGAAGAATAAGTAGCCTTGATAATTCCGTCACCGTTACCGTTAGCGATTGAGTTTCCGTATGAATCGGTGCTACCGAAATAGTCGGTGGCATTTGCACAATCTCCGGGCAAGCAATTATATTTAAGCTTAAAAGTATTGATTTGAGTTTCTATTTCTTCAATTTGCTTAATCTGCGAACGCACGGCAGAAGCATAAATTAAATCTTTACCGACCAACACTCCCCCGACCACCAAGCCGATAATCACCAGAACAATCGAAAGTTCGATTAGGGTAAAACCTAAATTAGAGCGAACTTTAGATTTACCGACGCAGTTCGTGCTTAGTGAAGTGAAGTGAAGTGAAGTGAAGTGAAGTGTTTGGCACATTTGTTTCCGGGTCAAGTGATTTATTTCAATAATATACCCATTAAAAACGCAGTATGCAAGTTATTGGTTAAAAAAGAGTTGACATGAGTACCTCTAATTAAGTTATTGGAATCAATAACTCCCGGTATAACCGGGAGGTTGATTGTGAACCGCTAAAAGCGGGTTAACGCTTCGCATTATGCGAATAGATTGAGTTGTTCTGTTTGTTTGTCGGCAACTTCCTGATCACGAATATACCTCCGTATCAATTCTTCATCACTACCAACCGTAGAAACAAAGTAACCTCTTGCCCAAAATTTTGCACCGGTAAAATTTTTCTGCCGATCTTCAAAATTCTGAGCTATCCATATTGAGCTTTTTCCCTTAATGAAGCCAACCACCTGTGAAACAGAGTATTTGGGAGGGATTGATATCAGCATATGGACGTGATCTTTCATTATGTAACCGATCTCGATCTTGCTTTCTCTGCGAGAAGCAAGATCGTGAAAAACTGCACCTAAGCGTTGTCTTAACTTGCCAAATAATAGTTTTTTTCGATATTTAGGTATAAATACAACATGATATTTGCATTCCCATGTCGTATGGTTTAAGTGATTGTATGTTGTTGTCATAAAAAATCTCCTTGTTTGCCTTTAACGGCTCACAAGGAGATTTTATAATCCGGCATATGTCTAACTTCTATAGTCGCACCAGCATAGCTGGTGGTTTAGCAAATTTAATTATTTGGATTTGTGCCTGTTCCACCGGATTGCCATTGCCCGGCTGCAATCATTCCGTAATTATCGTTAATAGCTAATTTAGGATATCCGACTCCTAATTGCAAGGTTCCGTTGAAAATTCCTTTGATTAAACCTGATGAACCTAGGTGAGTAAAAAACAAAGGCAACTCTCCATCAAAAGTATTAGCATCAGGAGTTGTGAGTGAGCCATAGCTATTAGTATTTGCTTCAAGAATTCCATTGCCGTTACCGTTTGCCCCTAAATTATAGTTAGATGCAGTTGCACAATCTCCGGGCAAACAATCATATTTATTTTTAAAAGTCATAAAAGAGGTTTGATATTCTTGGAATTGGCTTATTTGTGACTTGATTTTAGCTGCATTGATCAGATCATTACCCAGTAAAACTCCGCCGACAATCAATCCGATGATAACCAAAACAATCGAAAGCTCTACAAGCGTGAAACCGCTACGCCTACGTTGTAAGTTGTAAGTTGTAAGTTGTAAGTTGTAAGTTGTAAGTTGTAAGTTGTAAGTAAGTTTTCATATATCATATAAAATGCAAGGGATTATTTATCTAAATACTTGAAACTTGAAACTTGAAACTTGAAACTTGAAACTTGAAACTTGAAACTTGAAACTTGAAATCTGACACCTAAAACCTAAAACCTTGCTTTTTAGTAAATCCGGCAAGCGGTTTTACGAAAGCATCGGCAATAAAGTTTTTATAAACTTGTCCGTCAATTTTGTCGTATTTCACTACTTTACCGAGTCCTGCACCGCCGATATAAGCTCGATCGTCAGAATGTTCGATTGCGATGATACGTCCGCCTTCACGAACTTGGTCAATAATTTCTTGTGGCAAAAACCCGATTGAGCCTTGAATAAAAATCACGTCGTAAGGAGAATTATTAAGATCACCTTTTGTCAATTCACCTTCAACAACTTCAATATTGGGATAAACCCCAAGCAAATTTTTTGCTTTTGCAAGTAAATCTTGGTTTTCTTCCAATGCAGAAACCTTGCCGGCAAGCAATGATATAACCGCTGAAGAATAACCACTGCCGCAAGCAATATCTAAAACATTATCGCTTGATTTTAGCTCTGCCGCCACAATCATACGGGCAAGCACCAAAGGTTCGAGCAAAAAACGATCTTTTGCAATCGTAATTTGTCCGTCTATATATGCAACTTGCGAGAAAATCTCGGGTACGAATAATTCACGATTCACGCTTTCAAACGCCTGCAAAATAGCATCATCATTGATGCTACCGGTCATTATCTGCCCGGTTATCATATTTTGTATCGCAGAAGTTTGATAGACCATAAATACCCCGAATTAAGCAACTTTGCCGGTGAGAGAATCTTTCATTCTTGCAAGTTTGCTTGCAATTGAATTATCAAGAACTTTGCTGCCGATTTGGATTTTCAAACCGCCGATCAAAGCAGCATCTTCGCTCAATTCCAATGCAACTTTTTTGCCCGTAGAATCGCTTAAAGTTTTGCTAATTTCTTCAATCTGCTGTTTGTTCAAAGCAGAGGCAGAAGTAACCCTGGCAGTCAATTCGCCATTACGCTTAGCAAGTTTTTCTAAATATTTTTCAACGATTACAAGCGAAATATCCAACCTTCTTTGGCG